>Ga0180007_10001216_pt1 | contig 36761 bp, 24 predicted proteins | sample MM_PC_MetaG_FD_121122 | JGI IMG/M metagenome (GOLD analysis project Ga0180007, IMG submission 121122) | Groundwater microbial communities from the Aspo Hard Rock Laboratory (HRL) deep subsurface site, Sweden - MM_PC_MetaG | ecosystem: Environmental > Aquatic > Deep subsurface > Groundwater... | reverse complement strand
GTTCAATTCGGGATCGTTTGATCGAGCGCTGGAACGATACGATGCACACATATCACGAGGATAACGTCAAGCGCGTATATTATCTCTCGCTTGAATATCTGATGGGTCGAACACTTGGCAACAGCCTGGTTAATCTTGGTATCAAGGGTGAGACAGGAAAAGCACTGGCCGAACTGGGACTCAGCCTGGAAGATCTACGCGAGCTTGAGCCGGACGCAGGACTAGGAAACGGCGGACTGGGTAGGCTTGCAGCCTGCTTCCTTGATTCTATGGCCTCGTTGGCTCTGCCTGCAGACGGTTACGGTATAAGGTATGAGTATGGCATCTTCGAGCAAAAATTCGAGAATGGCTTTCAGATTGAAAAACCTGATCACTGGCTCCGGTTTGGCAATCCATGGGAAGTAGTCCGGCCCGAATTAAGCTATCGTGTCAGTTTTGGCGGTTCCGTTGAGAAAAGCACTGACGAGCACGGTCGGCTTGTATGCCGCTGGATGCCTTCTGACCGGATCGTCGCGGTTGCTTATGATACTCCGGTGCCCGGTTATCGCAACGGCACAGTCAACACCATGAGATTGTGGGCAGCACGGACTCTCGAAGAATTCTCGCTCAAACACTTCAACCAGGGTGACTACATCAGAGCCGTCGAAGAAAAAATTCTCGACGAAAATATTTCAAAGGTGCTTTATCCTGCCGATGAACTTCAGGCAGGAAAAGAGCTGCGTTTGAAGCAGGAATACTTTTTTGTGGCAGCCACGCTTAAAGACATCATACGCCGCTTTAAAGTCAAGAACCTCGACTTACGACATTTGCCTGAAAAAGTTGCCATTCAGCTGAATGACACTCATCCGGCACTCGCTATTCCTGAGCTCATGCGTTTGCTCGTCGACAAGAACGATTTTTCATGGGATGACGCTTTCAAGATCTGCACTGAAACCTTCGGCTACACGAACCACACGATACTGCCAGAAGCTCTTGAAAAGTGGCCGGTTACAATGTTCAAAAAGCTTTTGCCCCGCCATCTGGAGATCATCTACGAGATTAACCGCCGATTTCTTGAAGAAGTGAGCGCTAAGTTCCCGGCTGAGCCGGAACTGCTTGCAAAGTTGTCGATTATTGAGGAAGGCTCGACCAGGTCGGTGCGAATGGCACATCTGGCAATGGTTGGCAGTCACTCGGTTAACGGCGTTGCCAAGCTGCACAGTGAGATTATCAAGACCAGAACATTCAGCGACTTTTACAGACTCTGGCCTGAGAGATTCAACAACAAGACGAATGGTGTTACTCCTCGCCGCTGGTTGAAACTGTGCAATCCTAAATTGGCTGAGCTGATCAAGAGCCGGATTGGCGACAAGTTTGTGACTGACCTTTTTGAACTTAAAAAACTGGTGCCGTTCGCAGATGACGCCAAATTTCGCAAGCTGTTCCGCGACGTTAAGGCCGAGAACAAGAAAGCGATGGCAGGCATCATCAAAGAACTGACTGGAATTGAGATCAATCATGATTCAATTTTTGACTGCCAGATTAAGCGGCTGCACGAATATAAACGCCAACTGATGAACGTGTTCCACATCATTGCGCTCTATAACCGTATCAAGTCCGGCAATGGTGGCAGCATGGTTCCGAGAACATTCATTTTCGGTGCAAAAGCAGCACCTGCTTACAAGTTGGCCAAGTTGATCATCAAGCTCATCAACTCCGTGGCACAGGTCGTTAATAATGATCCGGAAGTGGGTAGTCTGCTCAAGGTCGTGTTCCTGGAGAACTACTCGGTATCGCTTGCTCAGCGTATTGTCCCGGCTGCTGACGTTTCTGAACAGATATCGACGGCCGGCATGGAAGCTTCTGGAACTGGTTGTATGAAGCTATCAATGAACGGCGCGCTCACAATTGGCACTCTTGACGGAGCCAATGTCGAGATTATGGACGAGGTCGGAGCCGAAAACTTTTTTCTCTTTGGCCTTAAAACAGAAGAAATTCAGGCACTTCGGGATTCTGGATATAATCCTAATGAATATTACGCCAAAAACGATGAGCTCAGGCAGGTCATCGAAATGGTTGCCGATGGCCGCTTCAGTCCTAAACAGCCCGATCTGTTCAAGCCAATTATAGACTCACTGCTCACCGGCGGCGACTATTTCATGGTGCTTGCAGACTTTGAGGCTTACTCAGACTGCCAGCGGAAGATCGAAGAGGCCTATCGCGATCAGGAAAAGTGGAGTCGGATGGCAATTCTTAACGTAGCCAGAATGGGCAAGTTCTCATCAGACCGCACCATACAGCAGTATGCCAGCGAAATATGGCACGTAGAACCTGTTGTTTCGCGATCCCGCAAAAAGGTTCATGAAAAATAGTTTTGAGTAAAAATGCAAATTAGCAATATTTGAAGCAATCGAATAATAGCAGTATAGTTCAAGACAGATTCACTAACAGACAGGCTTTTGCTAAGCCTGTCTGTTTTTTTACCTTTTTCATCATCCTGCCAATCAGGCAAAGTGCAAACTGATGATCAGATCCTTGTAAAGTAAACCGGTAAAGTTGCCGAGACAACATTACATGTTAAAGCGTACAATCAAACTAATCCCTTTTCTATTACTGGCTCTTCTCGCTGCCGGCTGCGAAAGCAGCGGGAGTAAAAATCCGACGGCCCCAGCTGAAGCCTATTATCAGACCGGTATCGCCTCATGGTATGGCGCCGAATATCAGGGACGCTCAACTGCTTCCGGCGAACTGTTCGACAAAAATGCCATGACAGCAGCACACAAAGATCTCGCTTTTGGGACCTGGGTGCAGGTCAACAATCTCGATAACGGGTACAGGGTCAGAGTTCGCATCAACGACCGCGGACCATTCGTAGAGGGGCGCATAATTGATATTTCTGAGCGGGCAGCCGAAGAACTTGGCATGAAAGCAGCCGGAATAGCAAATGTAGGTATCGAAGTTGTTTCCGGGCCATAATAAAGACGCAATTTACAGCTGGTTGTCTTTGTCTTCTTTTGCAGTAAAACGCTGGTTTTCGTAAGTAATCCAGCCGGTCATGCGACCGCTCTTGCCCTTATAAGGTGCGTAGACCTGGCCACCCTTGGGGTCATATTTATATTGCCCATAAAACTGAATAGCTCTGCCAACTTCGAATCTGAATGTCTCAGAACCGGTTACATTGTAGGTAAAATCAAACTCGGCAAGATTATCACGGGTTTTTATGCGGCAACTTAACGTATCGGTTGCAACGAGAGGGTAGACCTGTACGATATTGCCGCCATCGCGAACCTCAGTATCAGGCAACTTCTGTTCAAAAGCATCGGCTACCGTCAGATCCTGACTGAAATAGTTGGCAAGAATAAAAATTGTAAAAACCACTATCGGTATGGCTACAAGGATGGCCTTGTCCTGCCATGTTAATTCTGGTGCTCTTTTGCTCACAGATCACGACTCCCAGAGTGTATTTGCTATAACGAGAAAACAATATCACAACTCGTGCCCAACTTCCAATAGCAAAGATTTTTTTTTATCCCCTAAATAATCGCTACCTGCTTGTCGATTTATTAACTACGGCATTGCAAAGGAATTCATGGACGGGTTCCCAAAATCAAAATTACTGAAACGCCGGAACTGCAAGGAGCGCAACGTGTGGAATAATCTTAGAGCTAGACACTATTCGGTTCTCATATTGCTGGCTATTGTGGCTCTCGAAACGTCTGCCATCGCGATTGACAAATTCATCAACCGCGAGAGCGAAACAGCATTTACAATCGAAAGCCCCTATCAGAACAATTCATTCATTGAGAGCTTCAAGAATGCTGAAGCCAGCAATGCAGCTGTATCTGTCAGAATAACCAACACCAGAAAATCCACACCTGCTGTTGCTGTTATCGCCCAAACTGGCACTCCTGCAAAAGCCGTTCCGGAAGCAAAGATTCGTTCAGTATCTGCAGAATTTGTAGCGGCTGCCAACGAAAAAGATACCATGAAAAAATACGTCGAGTATTCGGTTCAGCCGGGCGACTCTCTTTCTGACATTGCTGTTCAGTTCGGTTCAGAAGCTGACTTGATCAAAAAAGCCAACCGCCTTGAAGACAAGCATACCATTAAAGCTGGCCAGACCCTCAAAGTTCCGATGCCTTCAAATGAAATGGTCTACACAGTTCGTCGCGGCGATTCGTTGTCAAAAATCGCTAATCGCTTCAGAGTTCCCCTCAAAACGTTGATCGATGAAAATAATCTCAAGTCACACATGTTGATGACTGACCAGCGCATCAGGATTCCGATCAGCTTGGATAACTCCAACATAAAAATCGTTAAGGAAGACACCAGCACCAGCTCAGTAAAAAAACTCGAACTGCTCAGAGAAGACAAGGTTCAGATCGTGCCCGAGAAAAAGCTGGAACTGATCAAACTAGAAAATCTGCAGATGGCGAAAGCCCCTGCCAGTAAGCCCAAAATCGAATTCATCGAAAAAGAACTGCTTAAAACACCTCCGACACTCAACAAAAATGCTGTTGTCGAAGCAAAGCCAGTGGTTCAGACTGCGGACACCGAAAAAGTCGCAGTAACCGTTGCAACCGAACCTGCGCCAGAGCCTGCAGAAGTCACTAAATCAGCAGCTCCTTCTGAAAAAGACAATCAGGTCAGCTATACTGTCTCAAACGGTGACAATCTTCTTAAAATCGCACACCGATACAACACTACAGTCGCACAAATTCAGCAGGACAACGGCATGAACGGGACTCTGCTAAAAGTAGGGCAGGAACTCAAGGTAAACCCCAACAGAAAACTTTACCGCGTGGTGAAAACAGAGAAATCAGTAGAAGAAAAAAGCACAAAAATAGTAAACCACAAGGTAGAATCGGGCGAATCTCTCTCACTGATTGCCAGAAAATACAGAACCACGATCAGCGCCATCGTAGCAGAGAACAACATGACCAACACCGTTGTGATGGCTGGGCAGACGATAAATGTTCCGGCTCAGGCCAGCTATAAGGTAGCTCAGATTAGCTCAAAGGCTGTCCGCGCCTCTTGGAAAATGCCGGTACGTGGTCGACTGTCGGACAAATATGGCTGGCGCAAACACCCGGTTTATCGCAAGCGCCTGTTTCATGCTGGCATCGACATTGCCGCTCCCAAAGGAACGCCCATTGCCGTTGCCCAGAATGGCAAGGTAATCTATGCCGGCCGCCGTGCTGGTTATGGCAACCTGGTTATCGTCAGCCATGCCAACGGCTTTTCTACCAGATATGCTCACTGCAGCAAAATACTGGTAAAAAAGGGTCAGAACGTAAAAGCTGGACAGCTGGTTGCAAAAGTTGGCGCTACCGGCGTAGCAACCGGCAATCATCTTCACTTTGAAATTAGAAGAAATGGCAAAACCCAGAACCCACTCACTTTACTAAACTAACTTCAGGGACTAATCTTTGCAAAAAGAGCAGACAGAATGAAACATTCCGCCAGAAAAGAGCTATTGCTTCTGGCGGTTTTTCTGCTCTTCACCGGGAGTGGATTTACCGCCGCCGCCAATAACCAGACCTACTTCAACCCGCTTGCCATACCCGAGCTCAGACCACCGCCGGAGCAACCGGAAACAGCTGTCGACACCGGTATCACCACCGCCGGCGACCCACGTTTTGGTTCAGAAACCAATCCGCATCGAGAATTGTTCATACCCGCATCCGAGATGCGACCACCAGCGCCAGCCATGAGCATACCGGTTCTTGATCGCTTGCAACCAAATCGTTACGACCTCAACGAGTGGGAAGAAGACCGCATTTTCAGTTCAAATCTGTATACGGATTCCAGCTATTATGCAACACGGGGCAACGGCGACCGTCAACTCTCTGCGCGCGATCAGGGCGAGTTTTACGAAACCAACTATCGCTACGAGCTTTTTTCGACAAGACAAAACGGGGATTCACTTGCAGTAAGCCTTGACACTACATATACAAATGATCGTAGACCATATCGGCACGGCTTTTCAGTCAATCAGGCCACGGTAGATTCGCGCACACGACGATCACGGCTGGTGCTTGGCCATTCCTTCCCTGAAATGTCTGAATTCTCGATGACACAGAGCGTATTAGGCTTTTACGGCGTTCAACAGTTCGATTACACAAATGTCAGTGGCTTCACTGGATATTATGCCAACGAGCGTGAAGATCTCGACAATCCACGTTATATTGCCGGTTTCAGACTTGAACACGCCCGCGACGACTCGCTGAAAATTGGCTTTAATGTTGTAGGCACAGAAGATGGCCGCGACAATGCCGCGGCTTCAGATGAGTTACCGAGTATGACTAACCGCGTGTATTCGGTTGACCTGAACATGAAACCCACAGAGAACATCTTCGTAAATGCTGAAATTGCGCAAAGTGATACCAATTACGACAAACGCGATGGTCCGGGCGAGCAGACGGGCGACGCCTACCGTTTTAAAACCGGTTATGAGCGCGAAAATTACAACATCGAAGCCGGCTTTGAGCAAGGCGACACAAGCTTTATCTCGCCACTCGGCATGACGCCGCGTGATGAAAGCGCTTATTTTGCGCGCTTATACTACGAACTTAACCGCTATATCAGCACTCGCCTCAGTCAACGCGTTGCTCGCGACAATCTCGCTAATTACCAGCGTTCAACTATCTATCGCGAACAGCCCGAACTGCAGTTAACCCTGCGACCAAGCGAATATTACAAAGATATGCGGATAGATATTTATTATAAGCCGCTGCACGAATACTCTGAACAAAAGGGTTTTATGGACCGTTATCGCGATCTGCTCTGGCTCGAACTCAACCAACGCGCCGGACAGTTCTTGTATTACGCTGGTCTTACCCAGACCATTGATAAAGACGACATAAATGTGCTTAACGATCGCGATATTCAGCGCTATGACTTAAATCTTACCTGGGAATACGACAAACTCAAAAAAGTCTACACCTCATATTCCATGGAAAAGCTCAGCTACAAAAGAGCAGGTGGTATGGATCAGACCTCCTGGATAGGCTTTGGTGGTAGCTCACGTTTTCACGAGAACTTCCTGCTAAGTCTTGATTATCTGCACGAAACCGTTGATCCAACAACTGTCAGCTCAACTCACGACCGGCTCAACCTCTCATTAACCCGAGAATACAGTGCAACAGCGCGCTTGATCATCGACCTCGAAGGAAATCGCAGCAGCTATTCAAACAATAACGCCGAGTGTGACGATTATACTGCCAGACTTAGGTATCTGAAGGCATTCTAATGAAACAAAACTCACATAGCTTTCTATCTACCCTGCTCATGCTTGTGGCCTTTATCGGCCTGAGCAGTCAGCTGAATGCTGCTGCCAAAGGCGTTATGCCAAACACGATGGCAGGTCACAGTTTTGTTAAAGATCAGCTGACAGTAATGATGCTGGATGGCCCATGTGTTTACCGCAGTCCACAAGACCAATCATGGCTGCCAATAGAACAAGGGCAGAGTCTTCGCCACAATGACTCTGTTCGCACCGGTTCGCATGGATACCTTATTCTGGCATGGTCTGCCAACAACATGATCATGATCAAGCCTTCATCAGCCATAAGGATCAGTTTGCAGTCACAGAAATTGCCCCAACTCACACTGCAGTTGTATAGCGCCGAAATAATGCTTTCGGCACGAGATTCCGGGCTCATCGAAATTACTGGCCGCCACGGCGCACTGGTAGTTAATCATGGTGAAAGTAGTTTTATCAGCAACACACAACACGAAATTATCAGGGCAGTAAAAGGGCAGGCAGCCTTTCGCCTGAGTGGAAACGCTGAGGCAACCTTGATTCCTGAGAACTACAGTCTTAAAGTAAATAGCGACGGCAGTGCAATGCCTCTCGAAAGATTCGACCCGCAATCTGAATATGACTCATTTCGCAGATTTGCTCAATGGCTGCGACGCTTTGACAATCTGCACCGCCAGGTAAGCCAGAGTATTGCTTACAACATTGACTCCGTGCGCATAAACGACAGTTTCTTAAACAGCATGGGGCAGGACGAAAACGGTTTTTACATTATCGAGACAAAAAATGGGCAAATCCCCAGACAACTGCATCTGCAAATCAAGATAACGCCTTACCCTGGCCCATCCGAGCGCTTTGAACTCAGTCTCGGCAAAGACCTTGTCTATGCTTTGCGTGAAGGCCGCGACGGTTACCACGAAGTAATTTTTGCGCCGCCATCTATCCCTGAAATTCTGTTCAGCATACACGCGCTAGACTCTCTCGATCGCCGCATCAGCATTTTCAAAGCTGGTATTTCTTTGGAAAACAAAAGAGCAAAGGAACAGAAAGCCCGCAAGTTTTGCAAGCAACTCAGCGATGCGTTCAGCAGACGCGATCATATCTGGCTGCGTAATAATATTTCGCGCGATTATCGCGATTGGCAAGGGAACACATGGTTCGATTTTGTCAACATGTCTGAAGAAACGCTACGACGCTATCGTGATGTCAGACTTACTCTGCAACCCTTCCGATTTGAAGTGCGCGATGGCATGATGCTCGTTCATCTCAATTATCGAATGTCGGCGTTGACTGCCGAATGGAACTTCAGATATGAAGACCGCGGAAGCGAAGTTATCACACTCAAGCCCGAAAACGGCGAGTTGAGACTTTATTCTAAAACTGCCGGCATGTTCTTTAACCGGCTCAAGGTTGCTGTAGATCTTCGGCAAGGCTTATTGCGCGGCCGAGTAACCGACGAGCGCACAAAAAGGCCGCTTTCTGGCGTAAGTGTTACGGTGCGCAACACAAACTATCACGCAACAACCGACTCAATGGGCGAATATGTAATCTACAACATGACCCCTGGCACCTATGATCTGCGTTTCTTTAAAAACGGTTACGGCGAACTGACAGCCACCCGGATAACCATAAAACCGTCAGGGGAGCAATTCTGATGTATAAAACACAGCGAAAAACTGTTTACAAAAATATTCTGGTTGGACTGCTGGCAATAATGGCGATGGCGATGCTGCAGGGATGTCTTGCCAGCCGAGAGACGGATAATGACTTTGGCGTGATTTCAGGCCAGCTCAGTGCCGCTGCTAATCTGAGCCTGCTTGCAATCAATGAAAACGCAGAAATATCCATACCAGCCGATAATGAAGGCTGCTTCTCAGCGCGAGTTGCCGGCGGAATTTACAATCTGCATCTGCAGGCCTCCGATGGCACCGTCAGTTTGATCAGACGAGATGTTCAGGTCGATAACAATATGACCGTAACTGTTCTTGATACCGACATCGTGCCGATACCACAGGTTACTTCGGTGGCGGTGCCGCTGGTTTATTCGACTTCGGCAATAATCGAATGGGAAACTGACATAGAATCAGACGGCTATATCGAATTCGGCAACAACGAGCTCTATGGCTATTCGAGTTACGCGATTACCGAGCTTAAAACAAAACATAGAATTCAGCTTTACAACCTTTTACCAGCCTCGACCTATCATTTTCGAGTTGTAGCCAGTCGCTACAACCTTGAATCGGCGCGCAGTCTATCGCGCAACTTCACCTTTACCACTGAACCGTAGAAGGGTGATGCTTTATTAACGAGCTGATTGCATTGTGACGATAGTATAACCGGGGATAATATATATATTCCCGGTTAACGTATTTCTGGAGGCAATCGCATGAATGCATTTTTTGTAGGAATCGGCGGCATGGGCATGAGCGGACTCGCCAAAATACTGCACAACTCAGGATTCCGCGTAGCCGGCTCTGACCGCGATCTTAACGGTGATTACTGCAAGCGTCTGGGTGAAATCGGCGTGCGACTCTACCCGCAGGATGGCAGCGGCCCGCAACAGTTCATGCAGGATGCAGGTCTGAAGCCAGATGAATTCAAGATTATCAAATCAACAGCGGTCGAAAGCCAGGTACCAGACATTCAGGCAGCTGAACGCCTCGGCCTTGAACAGATCATGCGCTCAGACCTGCTGGCCATGATGTTCAATGAAAAGAAAGGAATTGCCGTCGGCGGAACCGCAGGAAAAACCACAACCACCGGTCTGATCGCCTGGATACTCAAATACAGCGGAAAAGAGCCTTCATGCGCAGTGGGCGGCATTATATCGGGCCTCGAAACTAACGCATTCAGAGGTGTCGGGCCACATTTTGTCATCGAAGCCGACGAATCAGACGGCTCTATAGTAAAATACCGCCCATGGCTGTCGCTGGTCACCAACATTTCGCGCGACCACAAAAGTCTGCCTGAGCTGCACGAGCTGTTTGGAACCTTTTTCAGCAACACTTCAGAATTTTGCCTTGTCTGTGCCGAAGATGAGCAGGCAATGCTGCTTAAAAAGGCCTGTAACAAGTCAGTACAGACATATGGCTTCTCGACTGGAGCTGACTGGCAGGCCGAAAAAACAGTTATCGACAATGATTCGGCCAGCTTCGAGGTAAGAGGTGTAAAATTCACCGTCAAAATGCCGGGTGAACACAATATTCTCAACGCCCTCGCCGCCATTGCTACCGCCAGCATGTGTGGCCTTGAACTCGCGGAAACAGCCGAAGCACTACGCGTTTTCCCAGGGATGAAAAGACGTTACGAAAAGATTGGCACCGCAGCCGGCGTAACCGTAATCGACGACTTCGCGCATAACCCGGCTGAAATCTCGGCGGCCATTGCGACGGCACGCAAGTCGTCAAACCGCCGCTTCATTGTATATCAACCCCATGGATTTGGCCCGGCCAGTTTTACTCGCGATGATCTGATTGATGTTTTCAGCAATCTGGGCGACAACGAATTTTTGTTCATCGACGACATCTATTATGGCGGCGGCACAGTCAGCCGCGACATAAGCTCAGAAGAAATCGTAAATTCAGTAAGACAGCGGTTTAAAAACGCATGGTATACCGGCAGCCGTGATGAAATAGTCAGACGAATAGCCAGTGAAGCTTGCAAAGGCGATCTCGTGCTGGTAATGGGCGCAAGAGATATCAACACAATCTGCCGCCAGATTCTTGATCAGCTGCCAGGTCGTCAGGCCTGCACAGTATGAAAACCAGCCTTATCATAGCACTGCCGCCTTCCAATCTGCGTATCGGGCTGATCGAAGCCCGTGGAATCACGGTTAAACCTTCGACTCAGGAATACCGCGATCAGATAGGTTCCGACACCATAAAATTTGTATCGCCCGACTGCATCTATCCCGATCAAATGCAAAAAGGAATCAGAAGTCTGCTGAAAACCTTCGGATTTCATCCTTCCGGAAGAAGCCGCCCAGCATCTGAATTTCTCTTTAAAGACCTGCAAAACCGTGGCGGCTTCAATTTCATCAATAATGTCGTCGATATAAACAATCACCTGTCACTCACTTCACACCTGCCAATCAGCACATTCGACCTCGAAAAATCTGGATACGATCTATGTCTTCGCATCGGCCTTGATGACGAAACCTATATTTTTAACCGTGAAGGGCAGGAACTGTCGCTCAAAAAGTTGCTTGTTGTCGCCAGACACGGCATGGATAGTGCTGCAATCGGCAGTCCGGTTAAAGATTCACAAGGCACCAAAGTCTTTGAAGAAAGCAAAAACATTGCTGTAGTTATCTATACTTCTGGCAATGTCACCACTGAAGATGATATGCAACGCCTGCTTGACCGCTATGTTCGGCTGCTCAAAAAAGAAACTGGCGCTGCTGAGATCGAAAGCGCTATACTTAACGCAGCCCCATAAAAATGGCTGTTGTTGTTACGGAGGTATCATGAGAAAATTGTTTTTACTTTTATGCGTGACATTGGTGCTGTTTACCGGCTGTTTTGGCAAACCGAGCGAAGATAAGGCAGCCAACGACCTCAAGTCTCCTGACCCTGTGGTAAGAATACAGGCCGCGAATAAACTTGCCGAGTTAGCTACCCCTGAAGCTGTCAGAATACTGATACTGCACAAGGAAGACTCCGACTACCGCGTTAAGGAAGCGATTAAAAAAGCCCTCGCCAAAATAGACAAACGAACTTTTCTTAACTAAAACCCTGCTTAAATGTTATGGATCGCTTTATCTGATATCGAAGTTGACTTCTGGCATCTGATTTAGTTTTTCGCGGCGCAGTTCTTCGATTTCATCAACCCGCGACAAAAACGATCCCTGCCGGACATCCGAAATAAAATGACCTATGTGTTCGGGCGCCCCGCCGACTTCAATTTCTACGCTGCCATCGGGATTGTTCTTAACCCAACCACTTATCGGCAAAGACTGAGCTATGCGCCAGACAAAACGCCTGAACCCAATTCCCTGAACCCGGCCACGTACCACTACCCGAAGTTTTAAAAGTTCGCGCTCGCTCATTGCTTCACCCTCTTCCCATGGCAACGCCAGCCAGCTCAAAAAACCTGATTAGATCTGGCTGATACAAATAAAGCAACAGTTCGCGCCGGCCTGTACGACTGTGCAGAAGCCGCAACAGCGAATAAGAGTCGGTCTTAAACCTTTTGCCACCAGCAAGTTGAAGAGCTCTCTGTTCAAGGCTGCCAACCAGTTGGGCATCGATCTGCCCCTTCAGCATTGCCACAAAACGTCGCAGATTAACCTTCTCAGAAAACATTACCAGCAAAGAATCGCAATAACGCTGGTATCTGGCCAACAGTGCCATGTCGTCTTCCTCGATAAAATGTGGCCGCTTGCCACATTTTACCTCTGCATGCACCGACATGATGACTGTAGTATTGCCGGTAGACGCAAGATCACGCAACATGCGCATATTTCCGGCAAAATCCTCAGCGAGAACTGCGTCGTTCACTGATTCCACCAGCACCAGCTTTTCGCTATCGCCCGGAAGCATCGCCACAAGCTGCTGAATATCAGTGGCTGAGAACTCGCCACGGTTGGCATCAATACCAGAAAAAAACAGATTTTCGCTGATACCGTCTGCGAACTTTTCGAGAGCGGCACCGTAGGCCTTGCGGGCATGTTCGGCATTAGCAGACACCTGCATCTGAGCAAGCATGTCGGGAAGGTTAATAACACCGGTTACAGCAGCAGCGCGCGTGGCAAATTCACGCAGACCATGCTCATAAGAAATATAGAGAACCGGCATGTTTTTCTGGGCCAGCAGTGCCTGCTGCATCAGCAGGCTACCCTTGCCCGTCTCACGGGAGCCGACCAGCAGATGCAGAGCCCCGCTCGTCCAACCGCCGCCAAGCGCCTTATCAAGCCCGGCCGAAATCGAGGGCACCGTTTTCGGCTGCTCTTTAAGCCGCACCATACTTTCAGAAATTTCTGTTTTTAACGGCTGAAATCTGCCGCTAAAAGCTTTGCCAGCTGACGATTTTGCCGACCCGGCAGCTCTTGCCCCCTTTTTATCGCTTCCCGGCCATGGTGGCAAAGGCCTCTGTCTGATCTTTTCAGCAAGCCCGGGGATCGGCGGCAATTTTGTCTGCACGAACTTAACCCAGTTCAGCGTCTCCTGCAGACTTTCATGCGGAGTTCGCTTTTTACTGCAGTAATCAGAAAAAGCAGCAATACCGTAGGCAAAATGCGAGGCACCGACACTGACGCGCGGGCGGTGCAGAGTCGGGTGATTGCTGCCAGGAAGCAGCACTCTATAATCTTTGTGGCACGACTGCGCGATTACCGTTCGAATCGAGGACTTGAGTGGCCTGCCGTCACCATCTTTTATATCGGCAATTGCGCCCAGCAGACGGTAATAGACCTGATCCAGATCTTCGCAGCCTTCCAGTCCGAGGACTCCTGGGTGAATCTCAAGGCTTATCTCTTCGGGGGTTGCATAAATCGCCATGGTTTCCTGGGGTATGCCCAGACGTTTCAAAGCTTCGATACACTTAACCGAGTCGTCGTAAACCTGTTGAAAGCCAAAAACTTCGGTTGCTGGCTTATAGGGATTGCCATTAATCAATATTAAACAATCTTCTGCAGCAACAAGCCGTTCGAGCTCGCTCATTACCGGAAGCTGCGGCAGGCGCCGACCGCCAACTTCCAGCTGTAATTCTATGCCAGCGTAATCACAACCTTCAAAAAGCAGATCTCTTGCCTTGCGAATGGAAAAAGCAACAACCATCGGGCCATAAAGGACATTGGCTTCTTCGCTGCTGAAAAACAGACTGCGATAGGCTCCATCCGGGCAGGATTTTACGAATTCAGGCACTCGGGTCAGATCACTTCGGCTTTCACCGCCTTCCATGTCGGCCTGATACAGAGAAACAAACTGTTGCATGTTATTTCAAACTCCTGTCAGAAGAGAATGCTACTCGGCCGATATCTTGATACAGCTGAGCAGGCGGCGGTAGAAGTCCTCAAAGGAACTAAGTCCAAAAAACATTTCGGCGTTGCGACCCAGAGAAAACACCGTCATTCCAGCGTTAGCCAGTATGGTAGCATGTCTGGTAAAACTCACCTGGTGAGCAGCATTGAGACCCTTCTCGATCATCGAACTGACATTCTGCGTATCGCCAGCATTAAGGGCTAAGAGCAGTTCATCAATTGCAAAAGTTACCCCGCTATAATATTTACCGAGTATAGCTGCGGCATCAGCCGGTTTGTCACTAAGAGCACGTAAAACGTCGGGAATTTTTTTGAGATCGGCAACAAAGGCTTTCGAGTCAAAATTCTGCCCTATAGACCAGTTGCCTGCTTCTGGCTCATCGACAACAAGAAGAAGAGTATCTCTGCGGCTATAAACGAAGGAAACCAGCTGTTGAAGGACACTATCCTGAATCTTTTTATGTTCGAGCATCTGCCAGAAACAGTTTTTGTTGCGAGCATCAGCAACCGACCGATAATTGACCGTTAGAAAGAAGCCTTCACGCGCGACCGAAAGGCGACTTACCGCCGAGGAAACCAACTCGGCAAATCCGGGCTGGCGAATGCCTGTTTTCGCCGTCGTCAGTGCCGTTTCTGGCGGCGAAACCGGGCCATAAAAACAACCGACAATTCGTGTGGTTTTCTGGGTAAACAGTCTTTCGAGTTCGGCAAAAGTTAAAGCAACTGGCAACTCGCTGCCTGAAGCTGAATTGATGATTTTAGCGCGTTCCTGCGCATCCTTCAGGTCAGAGAAACTCAATGCCATGTTAAAAATGCTGAGATCGACAGCTTTTTGATCTGCTTCGCCCTGAATAAAGCCGGGAAGAACGAAATTGTCGTCAGAAACCAGACCAAGACACCTGCCCATACCGCTAAATGTCTGAATAAGGCTTCCAGTTGAAGCTCTACCAGATCTGGTCATTGACGGATAAATAGTTTCCAGCCCCTGCCACTGGTTGTGAATGCGGCGACGTGGCACACAAACTTCATAAAGAGCGGCCGAAGCACCGGTAATGCCTGTACTGGAAAAGATAATCAGATTACGCGATGGTTCGCCCATCAACAGGCCACGCCGCCGGACAACAGATTCTATTGATACTGGCAGCGTATTTACCGGTGTTATAAGATCTGAGCTCTCAACGGGCTCGGGCATAAGCTGCTGAGCGAAGGCAGCGCCCGCTGAGAAAATAGAAACAACCAGCAACACACCAATCAGAATCTGTCTCATTATGGTTCCTCCGGTTTTATCTGCTTACATCTTAGCGAAAAGAAACAACGACTGCAAGAAAGATGAAAAAATTAGGTTTTTGCGCTAGAATAAAAACAACATTAGACAAGAGGTATAACAATGACCAAAACTGCCTTTTTCAGCTGTTTAGCAGCTCTATGCTGCCTTCTTTTCCTGACTGGTAGTGTCACAGCAGGTGAACCCTTCAGCTTCACACACAGCTTTGCCATAACTGGCGACATGCAACCTACCAACTGGCGACTGAAACTTGAGTTTAACCGCCCGGTATCGATTCTTGAGATTTCAAAACGTCTCTCATGCCAGCTGGGGGGTATAAACACCAAGATAAAGGTTATCAATGCCACATCATTCGACGAGCAGGAAGAGAAAAGGTCGCTGCCACCAGAGCGCAAAATCTTTATAATTGGCCCGGCTGCTAAAAAACCGGCCACGGGCAGCTACGAAATAACCCTTACAAAGGGTATTATTGCGGCTGAAAGCAAAGAGTTCATCAGCAGCAACACGGTCATCAAGTTCAGCAGCAAAGATGCTGTTACCATGTCTGCAGTAACCCCCTTCTTTGACCGGGCTACCGAAAAGGGTGTCTATTTTGACCTCAGTGAAAACGTTAAAGACTTTAAGCTGCGCCGGCACGTTAAAATTTTCCCGCCAATTGGCTATTATACGGTAGACCGGCGGTATAGCAGCGACCGTAACCTCTACCGGATAGCCGGAAACTTTGTAACCGGAAAGAAATATGAAATTCAAATAATCGGTGGCAGTATCGAGGGCGAAAATCAGGTCCTGGCCAATGCTAAGAGCGAGTTTACCGCAATCGGGCCGCAGCCACAGATTTCGTTTGCCGCCGACCGGTCAGTCCTCGAACTCAAAAGTCGCCAGCTGGTGCCGCTCACCTTTACCAGTGTTGGTAATTTCAAGTGCCAGCTGACACGAGTTCCCGCGTTTTTCGGGCCAGCTCTGGAATCTATCACCGCTTTTGCAGAAGCCGAAGAAAAGCGCCCGCAGGATTCAGAAGGAATGCGACTCAACAGCACTGAAAGTCAGAAGATCAGTAAAGCTGCCAGCAATCTTGACAATATGATGCTGAGCTTTGTAAAGCAGCAAGAGGCACTTAAGCTGGTCGGCGACACCCAGATTGCTGCTGAATTGAAAAACTTTCTGACACCGGATTTTTCATCTGACGGCAAGGCTTTTCTTGGCACCGACAACCCTGACCGCGAGCATTTCTTTTCGCTGCCGCTCGACTACAGGCCAGAACCCGAAAAGGGCGGATCTGTCATTGTAAATGTCAACGAAATTGATGTCGAGGGCGGGCAGACTGCAACCCGCCTTTTCCAGATAACAGACCTTGCGATTACCTACAAATTTGGGCGCAACGAACTGCTGGTCTGGGTTACTTCTTTAGAAACCGGCAAGCCGGTAGCTGATGCCTCTATCATGCTGGTCAACAAAAACGGCCATTCGATATTTGCCGGAAAAACCAGTCAAGACGGCATTCTGCGCGTCAATCAAGATACCGAATACCCCGCAATCTCTATGGAAAACGATGTTCCTAAGGTCAGCAAAGCCAAGCTGCAGATCTGCGACCTGATCATCGCAGCAGCGGCAATACCTTCCGACAGCAGTTTTATCAAGCTCAACACTAACCGTATCTATACCTCATCGATTCGCCAGGCCAGTCCTGATACCCGTTACCAGCTATCAGCAAACGGCAACGTCTTTACCGAGCGCGGTGTCTATCGACCAGGCGAGACCACTTTCTGGAAAGCAACAATCCGCGAATACAATGACAACAACATTGTAGCGCCAGTAGGAACAAAAGTCAGAGTCACGGTTACCACCTCAAGATCTGAAGAAATTTACAATCAGGAACTTGAGCTCAACGAATTTGGCACCTGTTCAGGGTCGGTAGAAATTAAAAGTTTTCAACCGCTTGGACAATACAACATCAAGGTTACCAGAATCGAAGAAAAGATCGACATGCGGCCCAGCAAGGTCGACCCGGAATGGGATCTGCTGATGAATCGCGCTCCCGCAAATGCCACTGTCGCCGGCAAGAATAGCTCAGACAGCGATGAAAACAAAGAAATTGTGCTTTGCAGCACTGGTTTTCAGGTTCAGGAATTCGAGCCACCGCGCCACTATGTTACTCTCGACATGAGCCAGGAAAAGCGCAGCGTCAGGCAGATCGTTGGCAAAGACACCGAACAGAATTATCTGGTCTGCAAAATAAAAGGAATCTACTATACTGGCGGACCGGTGCGGCATGCCAAAGTACAGTGGACAGCACATCTGACCGAGCGCAATTCTGAACCGGCCGGTTTTGCTCTTTACCACTTCGGCAACAATGATAAGCAAAAAGAACTCATCGAAGCCGGCAACTCGGTTCTCAGCAAAGATGGTGAACTGAGCATCGCATTACCCGTCTCTAATTCCGTGTTGAGTGGCCTCAACAGCATAGAGATTTCGGCAACCGTGCTCGATATCGACGCCCGCCCATCCACACAGGTCGGTCGTTTTTCACCAGATCCTGTTTACCGGCTTGGCATTGCAAAACTGCCCGCAACCATGACTCAGGGTCAGGAATTTCCGGTTCAGATTATCGCAATTGATAAAAACGGTCAGAAGCTCAACCAGGGCGAAATTCAGCTCGAAATAATGCGTAAAAGGTATTTTTATACCCAGAAACGTGACAGCGAAGGTGGCATTTTTTACAGCTGGGCAAGCGGTTGGGTGCGCAGTCACAATGCCAGACAAAGCATCAAGGACGGCGCTGCCACATTTGATCTGATTCTGGCTGAAGGTGGCGATTACATGCTGCAGGCTTCATATGGCAGCGGCAATGAAGAAGCCAGAACTGCTCTCAGCTTCGAGGTCGACTATTCTTATTCAAGTTTTGAAGACTACAACAGTCGTGAACGCATGCGCAGCGAAAACGAGATATACCTGATGCCGGACCGCGATGTTGCCGCAGTTAACGACAAGGTTAAAATTCGTTATTCTCTACCGCGACCTTGTGAATATGCCCTTTTGACACGCGAAAGCGATGGTATCCTCAGCGCCAGAGTCGTCAAACTCGATAAACCACAGGGCGAATTCATCGAAACTCTTACTGCAGACTCCCGCCCCAACGTTTACATCGGACTGATTGCGCCGGCTACACGCGGTGAATTTCCGGTCTACTCCAGTCAGGTTGATAGCGATTACCCAAGAGCCTACTACGGCTACACCAACGTTAAGGTGCAAAATCGCGTCGACAGTATCTCGGTTGACATCGCACCAGAAAATAAGGGCGAGCTGCAGGCTGGTCCTGGTGACCAGCAGAAAATGAGTTTTGTCGTGACTGATCGCGACGGCAAACCAGCCGACGCCGAACTTGCTGTCTGCGTCGTCGATGAGGCTATTCTATCGCTGACCGGTTACCAGACCCCAAATCTGAGTGCCCTTACCGACTTTTTGCTGCCGCTGAGCATTTTCACCGGCGATCTGCGCACTTCTCTGATCAGTCAGGACCTGTTCAAGCTCATGTCAACCCGCGAACTTACTGGCGGCGATGGCGGAGCCGGCGCAATCGCATCTGACCTGGACTCGCGCAAGGACTTTCGACCAGTTGCCTATTGGAACGCAGGTCTGCGCACCGATGCCGCCGGCCGCTGTGAAATCGAGTTCAAGCTTCCCGACAGCATGACCTCTTATCGCATTTACGCTGTTGCGCTGGATCGTGGCACTGCTTTCACTTCAAAAGACAGACAACTCAAGGTAAGTCGCGAATTCTACCTTGAACCTGCCCTGCCAAGGTTTATGACAGCCGGCGACAAAGCGACCTTTCCGGTGGCGCTCAGTAACAAGGGTGCGCAAAGCGGTCAGGCCGAAATCACTATTGTCGAGGCCGCTAACCTGGCTGCCACGCCGAACAAAACTACTGCCAGTATGGAAGCGTATGCCAATTCAGTCAGCAAAATCAGCATCGAAGCTGACAATGGCGCGGGCGAAGCAAAACTTGTTCTGGCCGGCTCATTTAACGGCCTTGCCGACTCGATAAGTCGAACTTTTCCGGTCAACCCGGCGGCAACAATCATTACCCGAAACCTGTCAGGGCACTTTACCGGCAGCCATCAGATCAAACCGGATCTACCCGCCTATCTTGCCAATATGAGCGCGATTTCAAGCAAGGGCGCTATTTCAGCAAGACTCAATATATCGACCACTCCATGGCCAAAACTGGCACCGTCTCTGCGCTATCTGATGCGCTATCCCTACGGCTGCGTTGAGCAGGTCAGTTCAGGCATCATCCCACTGGCCGGTCTGCGTAATCTGATCAGAGAAGGCAGGTTGCCGGGTTACAGCATAGATGAAGTCGACAAATTTATTGAGGGCGGCGTCAATAAGCTCATGAAAATGCAGCGTAGTTCAGGCGGCTTCTCATACTGGACATCAGAACACAGCGAATCATGGTGGGGCACTCAGTATGCCGTCTTCGCTCTGAGCACCGCCAAAAAAGCAGGGTTTCCGGTAGATGAGGACCGGCTTGCAGCTGGAGTCGACTACATTCGCAGCAATCTATTCAAAAACAACAATGAAGACCGTTTTGTCGATGGCATAATGGCTCTGGCGGTGGTTAACCTCGGCATGAACCAGAAAATTTCGGCAGCCGATATGGATACTCTCAAAAAGCGTTTCGCCAAGTCCGGCAATGAATCGGCACCGTTACTGCTATGGGCTGAGGCATTGAGCGCCCAGACTTCGATCGAAGAACTGCAGGGCAGACTCGCCAAACTTGAACCGGCAGTAGCCAGCGTAGTTTATGGTTGGCGCTATTCTCCCACCCGGCACGATGCAATTCTACTGCTGACTAGCCTGGCGATCAAAGGCAACAAGAAGCAGGCTGACGATCTTTCGGGCCGGCTTCTCAACAGCCTCAACGACAGTGGATACTGGCATTCAACCGCAGACACCGGTATCGCCCTGTTTGCTCTGGCAGAATACTTCAAAGCCAACGACACTGAATTCGCAACAAATGTTGACTTCGACCTGACCACAGCAAAAGGCAAAGAGACGATTAACAGCGGTCAGTTTGGCATTATGCGCGAAATCAGTTCAGAAGAGCTGCTCAGTTCCGATGGCATCAAAATCGCCGGGCCGACCAAAAATATGCTCAGTTACAGTCTTGAATACAGCTACCCCGACGAGACAGATAGAACCGAGTCTGTTAACAAGGGCTTCTCTGTCGAGAAGACCTTCGAAAATCTTAATGGCAATAAAGAATTTCACGTTGGCGATCTGGTTAAGGCCACGGTCGAATTCGAAGATCATTTCCGCAAAGATGGTTATTACGGGACAATGCTCAATCATCTGGCAGTTGAAGATCCAATCCCGGCCGGATTTATCGCAATCAACCCGAGTCTCAAAAACGATTCAATACCCTCGGAAGCTGACAGCGCAAACGAAGAATATTACTGTGACTGGAACTTTGGCGCCTATTCGTTTTACGCTGACCATCGCGAACTGCGCAACGACCGCTTGCTTGCCTTCAAAAACCGCTTGTGGTCAGGGCGGTTCCGCATTGTATATTATCTGAGAGCTATCTGCGAAGGTAATTTCAAAATGAAACCAACTCAGGTCAGCCTCATGTATAACCCCGAGTATTACGGCATGTCAGTGCCCAAAACCATCACCGTGCTACCAGCACAATGAAAGCCTGAATAAGCAAAGCCGACAACCTCCTGTGGTTGTCGGCTTTGCTTTCTCATGAGATATACAAATGTTGCGATATAGAAATAAATTGCTGCTGGCGCTGTTGATATCAGCCGCCGGATTGGCGTGGCTGTGGCTTTGCCGTAGCAGTATTCTGCCGATGGTCAGTGAAGACCCACGACACTATCTCGCGCAGCAGTTTGGCAGCGGTGGTGCGCTGACTGATCGCAGCAACAGTTTAATGCGGATTTATGCTGATGATCGCGGTGACCTGTCAGTTTACACTGAGCTCGCCAGCCACTCGCCCGATCTTATCGAAGCAGTGTTGCTGGCCGAAGACCGTAACTTTTACACACACCCTGGCTTTGATCTGCCAGCTATCATGCGGGCAGCCTGGCAGAATCTGAGCAATCAGCGCGTAGTTTCAGGCGCATCGACAATTTCCCAGCAGCTGATACGAGTAATTAGACCACGACCACGAACCTTTTCAAGTAAAATTCAGGAACTGCTGATGGCACTTTGGCTTGAACAAAGCGCCAGTAAACATCAAATTCTGGAATACTATCTCAACGCGGTATCAATGTTTGGCAATGTGCGCGGCATTTATCTCGCAGCACATCTGCTGTTTGGCAAGGCGCCAGACATGCTGAATCTCGGCGAAAGCGCAACGCTTGCCGCAGCCATTCAGGCACCCGGGCGCTATAATCCATTTTCAATCACCGGCAATAAGCAGCTGAGAAAACGGCGGAACTGGGTGCTGCAACAGATGCTCAATCATGGCAAATGTAACCAGCAGCAATATCAAAATGCACTGAAAACGGATATTCCAACGCATCGACGCAAGGTTCCCTTTTACGCACCGCATTTCTGTGATCTTACAGCCGCACTTTTCGGGCAACCCGTGGGCAAGCAGCAGACAACCATCAACCTCGATCTGCAGAATTTTTTGTATGCAACAACTCAAGCACATCTGCCGCGTCTCATGAAACAGGGAGCCTCTCAGATCGCTGCGATAATCGCCAATGCGAGAACCCTTGAAATTCTTGCCATGAGCGGCTCTGCAGAATTCGGACCGCTTGCTGGCGGCTTCAACAATGCCTGTATTGCCAAAAGATCAGGCGGATCGGTTCTTAAACCATTTTTATATGCACTGGCGCTCGAAAATGGCTATTACCCGTCTTACGTGTTGCCTGACACTATGCAGACCTTCAAAACGCCACAGGGAGAGTATATGCCGTATAATGCCAACCGGCGTTCCTATGGCCCGGTCAGCATCCGCACAGCCCTTGGCAACAGCCTCAATACCGCAGCGATAAAAATGATAAACCTGCTCGGGATCAGACCGTTTTTTTCACTACTGGTCGATCTAGAGCTTCTGCAATCAAGGCCAGGTGCTGCAGACTTTTTTGGGCTTGGTCTGGCAATCGGCAACCCCGAGATCAGAATGTTGGATCTGGTCAAAGCTTATGGCATTTTTCGCAACGGCGGTATCCTCAAGTCGCTAAAATTCTTTACCGGTCAGGCTCAACAGATCAAATCGGTATTGTCGCCTCAATCCGCTTTTCTGGTTTACGATATTCTCGCCGACCCCACCGCCCGACTGTTTACCTTTGGGAACCCGTCGTTTTACAAATCAAAACGCCCGGTTGCGATTAAAACCGGCACCAGCACGGGTTATCGTGACTGCTGGCTGGTAGCGGTCAACACCGAGTTTATCATCGCACTCTGGGTCGGCAATTTTAATGGCGCACCAACCCGCACCCTGTCTGGCACTACAGCTTGCGGCCCGATTTACAAGAATCTTATCGACTATCTCGAAGAATACAACGACAGCATTATCGTCATGCCCAAAGGCATTCGCCGGGTTCTGGTATGCTCAACTTCCGGACAGGCTAAATCTGATTTCTGCCCACATTCTGGTTACGATCTATTTTCAGAGTTCAGTCGCGAACTTGAGATCTGCAGCTTTCATCGGTCATCAGGCGGCGCGCACGAGCTACCATCTGATTACGCAAGCTGGATCAAAGGACGGCGCCAACACCTCGACCACGACCCGTTCAGACTTTCAGGCAACCTGAGCATTGGCGACCCGTGGCAGATGCACGGTCTTGAATCAACAGGCGCACCCGCCACATACAGCAGCGGGCCATTGTTACTCAAATCAGAGATACCGGGCACAATTTATGGTGGCATCAAAATAGTCTCACCGCACGATGGCGACTGTTACATAATGTCAGCGAGCAACGAAAACTTCGCGCTGCTGCGCGCACTGCCCGAAGGCCCGGTGCCCGAGGTAATCTGGCTGATAAACGGCCGCGAATTCATTCGCACCGCCCCGCCATACGAAGCTTACTGGCCACTTTCACCCGGCACCCACCGTATCAGCGCCATAACTGACAACCAGGCCGCCGGCGAAATCGAGATCCGCGTCGAGCACTGATTGGCGAAAACATAAAAAGAGCTGGTTAGCGCCAAGAATAAGTGATTATGGAAGCTTGTGTGGGACTTGAAAATTTGCCATTTTCAATCATGCTCTTATAAAATCCGGAAATTTTAAAATTTTTGTGGTCTGGAGTGTTGCTAGTGATAACCTCAACCAGTCCATTCTTGACAACAACCTCTCCACTTTGGTTTTTTAGATCAAAAATAATCTTAAACAACCCAGAAGCACCTAGAACTTCACCATCACCGATTCTACAGGTCAAAAGCTCCCGGCCATCAAGACTGATGGCAAAATTAGCCTCCCCTGATTCAAGACTACACAACTGAGCCAATTTCCCTGGTTTTGATCTTATGGGGGAGAAAATTTCAACTATGCTTTCATTGAACAGTTTTATCTTGTTACCCTTTGGCAATTCGACTTCGAGGGTAAATTTCTCTGAGGATTTTAGCTTTGCTGATTTGGTAAAAACTTGATCTTGAGTAATCGGTTGCCAGGTCGAGCCATCAAGGTAAAAACCACCAGCGATTTCTCCAATTACTTTGCAGGTGAATGGGAAGTTTTCATCACTCATATCACTGGCAGATCCATTAGGATTGATGGTTTCAACTGTAATCTCAGTATAAGACCATGTGCCATCATCAGATAAAACAACAGGCTTTCCGTCCAGTGTCAGAGCGCGAATCTCGGCGAATGCACTGGCATTGGCAAGTGCAAAAAACAAAATAGCAGATAGAAAAACGATTGCTTTTTTGGACATTGTATCTCCTCTGTTAACTTCAATTTTCCAGTGATGATATGATATCACCCGGGGCGACAGATGAGAATCTGCTTGGACGACTCTGAACGGAATTGAGAACAGTCGTAGCCGCCATAGAAGTTCTCAATTATGAAGCCATTTGCCTTCAGCAATACCAAAAGTTCCTGCGGATAGAAGCAACGCATATCGAGTCGCTGAATTTCTTTTTTTCCGTCTCGAAATATGAAGGTCCAGGTTACACGATTGACTTGTGCCGCCGCGTCGTAACGACATTTTTCTTTCCAGCGCACAACACCTTTTGCAGGAACGTTGAGCGTCTCGTTTTCCTGTTCTTCACGAAAGCGGTCGACCATAATTTCAATGGATGGATTGAAAACATCCAGAATGAATCGGCCAGTGGGAGAAAGATGGCGGCGGATACAAGCCAGCGCAGCCTCTATATCGGTCAAAGAATAAAGACATTGGAATGAATTGAAAGGAACGAATATCAGCGAAAATCGTTCTGGAATGTCGAAATTACGCATGTCAGCTAAAATCGAACGTGGAAAAACGTTTTCGCGCGCACAACGCTTTTTAAAGCCATCGAGCATGTTTTGGGAACAGTCGGCTCCAACGATCGGGATTTCATATTTTGCAAGCGGCACTGTAATACGACCGGTGCCACAGCAGAGTTCCATAACTGGACCATTTGCATTTCTTGCCTGTTCGAGCCAAAACGGAATATCGTAATCAAACGAGTTGATAACATCGTAAATTTCGTGACTGTGAACTGCTTCGTCTACTCCATAATTCTGTTGGGTCATATCTTCTCCTAATTTGACACTCTACGATCAAACTCACTGTCTGGAAAGAGGCAGCAGAAACCGATTTCTGTGCATCGTCTTGTTGAATTCAACAGCTTTCAGAAACATGCTCATTCGCCCATCCTGATATCATCGTTGCATAAACTCCTCGAATGACGCGATTTGAGCCCTGACATCGCCATAACCAGACAAAAAAGCAGTTTGGAGCACACAATAACTGTTGTAGTTTATTTCTAGCACTAAACGATATCAATGCTCGATACTTTTTTGTTCTGTGTCAATAGCTTTGTTATGCTCGCCATTGTTATTTATTAACTCTGATACTGTTACGAAACGATAACCCCTGGACTTAAGGCCTTTAATTATTCCAGGAATAGCAGTCATTGAATTTGATCTCGAATTAAACATAACGTGCATTAGAATAATTGAACCCGGCTTGGTATTCTCTATTGCATAATCTATTAGCTCCTCAGGACTCGCGTCTAGAGGCAATATGCTGTCGGGTTCTACATCCCACATTACGGAAATTATATTGTTTTTTTGCAGAAAATATGGCAACACAAATAATTTTCTTCCGTAAGGTGCCCTAAAAGTTACTTGCCCCAAATAACCTGCCTGTCTAATTAACTCGTTAGTTCTATCTATTTCTTCTCGTACAAAGTTGTACCCTTTGAGCATCATTTTTTGATGTGAGTATGAGTGATTACCTATTTCATGTCCTTGATTTACTATGAGTTTGGTTTGATCCATATTTTTTGTCATCGCTTCTCCAACCAGATAGAACGTAGCCCTAACTTCATTCTCTTTTAAAATGGCGAGAATCTCCTCTGTCTTACCGTTGGTTGGGCCATCGTCGAATGTTAACGAAACTATTTTTTCTGAGGTTTCAACTCTACTTACCAGCTCACCAAAAAACTGGAATGACTCAAGTTTACTAACCTTATAGGGAATCGCTAGTAGGAAAAGCACCCCAGCGATTACCCAAAATATTTTCTTCATGTATGCTCCATTGTTGCATAACGATTATTTTTATACCGATTCTATGTTTTGATATCTTAGGGACAATGAGGGATTAGTGTCAAACGAAAAAAGGCCTGTTTGCCCGGCAAATGCGCTGGGTTTTCGGTTATTGCCAAGCAAAAATTAGAACAGTCGTAGTCGCCATAGAAGTTCTCAATAATGCAGCTTTTTCAGAGCTCAAAAAAGTCTGCAGAGAAAGGAATTCTCTGCAGACAGTGCACAGTTTCCAGAGATTCTTTAACAGACCTGCGTTATTTTGAGGTTTTGAAATATATCCTGAGAAAATTCAAATTGCAAAAAATATTAAGCAACCATACAATTGACGCGTAATGTTTCGTAATCCACATTTGCGTGCTTGCATGATATGTGCATACAAAATATCATTGGGAGAATAAATAATGCGAGCCATTATTGATTACCTGTTCGGTTTTTTGTTTTCAAAACCAGATTTAATCAAAATGTTTACGAGAGAAGGAAGCCAGCCCACGCTTGAGCAGGTTCGGGCTGCTATAAAGCGAGGAGCACCAGTTAAAGCGCGGGCACCTGACACAAGAACAGTCTTGATGCTTGCAGCAGTCAGGACTCAGGATCCTGAGGTCATTTTGGAGCTAATACGAGCGGGTGCGAAGCCTAATGAAAGACGTTATGGAGTAAATGGGTATATCGATACCGATTCAGATTCACCCCCTACACATTCTTCTCCAACTACAGCCCTGATGATGGCAGCGGAAAGTAATCCCAATCCAGAGATTTTGAACGCTCTTCTTGAAGGCGGCGCCGATCCAAGGATCGGCAATGCAGATGATTGGACTGCTTTCAGTTTTATCAGTCGGAATGCCAAACTTAAAGGGACCGCTGTATATGAGATTCTAAGAAAAGCGCATGAGAACAGAAAGCCGGCTGACTTTATCTGCTCCTCTGTGGCGATATAAAATTCTGATCGTTTTTTTGTGCATTACTCATGATAACTACGCTTGTCGTAAACGGCGCTCAATTTTTCTTTTACGCTTCTATTGAACTCAGCCGCTTGCTGCGGCAGTCAGAGAAAACAGGCTGAATCTGACGATATCAGAAACAGATTCATTTTCCCCGCCTTATGGATTAGCTATTTTTGTGACGCCCAGAATATGAGAAACCGTCTGCTCAATCGAATAACTCTCAGGTATGATTTTTTCCAATGAGTGGTGAGATCGGTGCGCGGCTGCATACCATGATTTCATGTCTTCAACTGTGAAGTCCGAGCAATGCTGCCGGGTCTCATGCCTGCGCGCTGTCTCTTCAAACGGTATATCGAAGTAGAACATGTAGGCAGGTCCTGCATGTTGAGCGATAATGTTGTCAAGCACAGTGCTATATGCTTTCACCGATAAAATACCCTCAAGAATCACATCATAGTCTGCCATGAGAGCGGTCAGACAATTATGTTCAATCATACGGTGTATTACCCCAGAATTCAGATTGCCACCTCCACCTGCTGGATTGAAAATGAATCGGTAATAGTCCTGGTGAATAATTACAGTCTTCCGGGTTACACGTGCAAATAGATCACGCGCCACCGTGGTCTTTCCTGAACCAGAAGGGCCACGAAGGATTATAAATCGGTTGTCTGATGGTTTGTTCATGTTATTTATTCTGCGCTTTGGGGAAGTATTGAACAAAAAATATGAGTTGTCAATGCAAGGAAAACGCAGCTGGCAAAATCGAGATTCGTCTGGTTTTTAAAATTGCTCAACTATGTTAAACTTGGCCTTCAGAAACATCGGAGAATCTGTTCATGCTTGAACGTATTTATCAATTCTGCAGTACCCGGCGCCGGGCGACAATCCTGCTGACGCTCGCAATCGAGTCAGTGACGCTGTTTTTCAGATTCGGGCTTGGACTCAAATCTACGGAGCACACAGCCTCTACTGTCGGGCGCCTGACCATGGGAATACGCTTTCATCACGGCTACGCCGGATTGATTCTCCTGCTGCTCCTGTTTTTGCACAGATTCAGACAGAGCCGCGCAGCCGACACTATTTTTGTCGTTGGCATGAGCATGTTCATCTCAGATGTAATACATCATAGCCTGCTCTACATACTAACCGGCTCGGCCGACTTCGACCTTATCTATCCCGACAGCCAATCATGAGTCTGAGCGAAGATCTTAAAAGACTCAATGAGCAACAGAGCGCGATCATAAAGAAGTTCAGTCGAACATCGCTGATCATAGCAGGCCCTGGCACCGGCAAAACCCGCACTATCTCAGTATTGATTGGCGACCTGCTGCATAAAAACGTAAGGCTCAAAGAAATTCTCGCGCTCACTTTTTCTGACAAGGCTGCGCTAGAACTGCGTTCACGCGTGCTCGAATATTATCCGCACAGCTTTGACCAGTGCTGGATATCGACATTTCACTCGTTCTGCGCACGAATTCTGCGCGAACAATACCACTTGGTAAGTGTAAAGCCAGATTTCAAGCTGCTGACCGGCTTTAAGGAAGCACTGTTGATGAACGGGATCTGCCAGCGTCAGCATTCTGAGGCTTTTGTCGAGTTTGGCAAAGTTCTGCAAAAACGAGGTTTTCAGCAGGAAGTGCTTACCTTTATTTCGCTGCTTAAATCTAACCTGGTAAGCCCGGATCAGTTTGCTGCGGTTATCGACAAGTGCACTGATCTTAATCAGCGGGCACGCCTCAGAATACGTGAGCTGTTGAATCTTTTCAGACTTTACGAAAAAGAACGCGATAAAACCGGATATCTTGATTTTCGCGACCTGATAAGCCTGACCATAAAAGTGTTAAAAAATCCGCAAATTGCCGAGCTCTACCGCAAAAAATTCAAGGTCATTCTGGTAGATGAGTTCCAAGATACTGACCCGGCGCAGTTTCTTTTGCTGTCGCTGCTTAAAGGTGATGACGACTCGGTAAGGACTGCGGTTATTGGCGACCCACGCCAGAGTATTTATCGTTTCAGGGGCGCTGATCCTGGAATGATGACGGCCAAAGGGCCGTTTAAGAAGAAATATCAGGCGAAGGTTTTTCCGCTTGCACTCAACTACCGATCGGCAACCAGTATTATCGAAGCCGCCACCCGGCTTGACTGGCGCGAGCAATCTGATACCGACGGCCAGTTAGAAGCATGCAGCAGCGAACCCGGCTTTGTGAAGGTTTACAAGGTTCGGGACGAGCTCGAAGAAGCACGACTGATCGGACGCAAAATTGCTTCTCTGTTGATCTATGGCGAGAAACACCTTTATCGACCATCAGACCTCGCAATATTGGTGCGCAATAATTATCAGATTGATCTGATCGCAGAATGCCTGCAGGCCTTGCATATTCCATTCGCGATCGCCGGCGACATGAAGTTTTTCAGATCAGAAGAAGTTATCGCCCTGGCCTCTCTGCTCAAAGTATCAGCTACCACCGGCTCTGAACAGTGCGAGGCACTGCAGCGCGCCTTTGCGTCGCCAGTTTTCGGCATCAAACCGCTCTGGGTACAGGCCGTTTTTGCGTTGCTGACTCCCGTTTTTACCATCAAAAGCTTCTTTGAGCGTCTGACCAACAACCAGCTTGAAGAGCTGCCCGAAGCTGACCCGGAAACTCTGCTCAAAGCCGCTTCTTTTGCCGAAACCATACAAATTCTTGAGAACTGCGGCGAGGAACCACTCAACGTTATCTTCGCCAGGCTTCTGCTGATGGTAAGCCACTTGCTCAAAGACCCTTCTTCTGCGCCGGCACGCAATGTTCTGCATTTTCGTGGCATGCTCTCTGATTATTGCGAACTGTTTCAGGCGCAAAACGCCCGGCCGCCAAAAGTATCAGACCTGATGCCTGAATTCGACGAATGGCTGACTTACTATGCATCAACCCTTGAACAAAGCAGCGAGACACAGAGTGAAGGCGTCAAAATAATGACCGTTCACCAGTCAAAGGGGCTTGAGTTTCCGGTTGTTTTTGTCTGTGGGCTTTGCGAGGGTCAGTTCCCGGTGAATCTGCGCGAAAATCTACTGGTCAATTCAGCTTCACTTGAAGCCTTACGCCACGGTTTTGACAAAGAAGATCGGGCAGTAAGCTTTTTTAATCCATACCCGGTCAACCATGAAGATCATCTCGAAGAAGAACGCCGACTATTCTTTGTGGCTCTAACCCGCGCCAAAGAAGGCGTCATCCTGACTTATCCGCAACGCCTCGGCAGTGACCCCACCCTGCCAGCCCCATTTCTAAAAGAAATCGGAGTTCCTGTCGAGACCGTTGTTGCCGAGGAACGCCCGCTTACGCCGGCCGAATTCAGAACCAGACTCACCCGTCTTGACAAGCAGGAACTGGCAGCACTGGAGCACGTTCTGGCAGAACTTGAGCCGCTTATACCGGCTGAGATATCAATCCACGGAATCAGACCCCGCGATTTTTCGGCGGCAAGAATTAATGGCATTCAGTTGCCAGAAAACTTTGTCTTCTCGGCCAGTTCTCTGAGCAACTATATTGACTGCCCCCGCCGCTTCTTCTTTTTGAACATTCTCAAAATAAAAGATCCGCTGCAGGTAAAGCAGCCATACTTCGTGGTCGGCAATGCTTTTCATGCCTGCCTCGAAAAGATGCACGAGCCAGGCAGTGTCTGGGAACTCGGCAAATGGCCAGACGATAACGACCTGCAACAGCTGTATCTCGAAAATGCAAAGCCAATGCTCGACAGTCTTGAATTTTTTCAGCGCCATCTCGAAATTGAGTCTCTGCAGAATGCACTGCCAATTTATCGCAACGCAGTTTTTCAGTTTGAGCAACTGCCAGCGCGCAGCACGATCGGAGTCGAATATCAGTTCAGATTTAAACTGCATGGCTGCACTTTTATCGGGCGTTTTGACCGCCTGGTGCAGCTAGCTGACAACTCAGCACTGGTCATCGACTACAAAACCACCAGCAGTCCAGCAATGAACTCAGAGAAGATTTTCACTCGATCCTTTGCCGAAGAAGGCCTGCCTCAGGAAATTCAGATGCCACTTTATCTGCTGGCCTGCCGTGAGCTCGGCTGGAAGAGCGCTGCCGCCACCCTTCTCTACGTAAGCCAGGATGCCTATAAAACAAACTACAAGGGCATGCAGACCGGTTTCTTGCGTTCGGCAGCGCTTAATTATGGCTGCGGACCTTCCTATGGCGTTGAAGTCGGGAACAACGAACTTGAACGTTTTTCGCTACAGCTCAAAGGGATTCTCGATGAAATCAGAAATCAGCGGATCTTTGACTGCCGACCATCAAAGCAGCCCGAAGCAAGATCATGTCTGAATCTGAATCTCAGCCGACAGCCCAAGTGTGAGTTTTACCCATTCTGCCAGGAACGGCTCGATCAGCTTCGTCACCAGGAGGCACTGCATGAGCAGCCCTGAAAATCTTTTGATACAAGGCCTTACCGAAGAGCAGGAAAGTGCGGTAACCTGGCCAGGCAGTGGACGGCTGCGCATTGCTGCCGGAGCCGGCTCAGGCAAAACCGAGGTTTTAACCCGACGAATCTCTTCATTGCTCGACAACGGCATCAGAGCTTCTGAGCTTGTTGCCATCACCTATACTCAAAAAGCCGCAGCTGAAATGAAGACGCGCCTTGTCGATAAGCGCCAGCTTGCACCAGCTCGGCTTAGAGACATGGAAGTATCGACTTTTCACGCATTTCTTGGCCGTTTTTTGCGACAAGATCCATTCGGCGCCGGTATGGACCGCTCTGACACAGTAATTGCCGAAAACAACCGTCAGTTGATAATGCGCGAACTTGTGGAAAAGTTTGCCGAGCTCTTTGGGGACCGCATAATAGAAGGCCCTCAAGCCTTGGGAGCCAATGTGGCGATGAAACTGATCGGCGAGTTTCCGTCGGCACTCGGAAAAATCAGACGCTACCTGCTCAAGCCCGGCGAATTTTACCAGATGGCGAATACCCTCTTCAACGAAAGAAACACCGAAGTAGCACAGCTCGAAAAAAATTGCCTGGAATGGCTGTTTCGCTTTTACAGCTGCTATCTTGAAGAGCTCAACCGCCGTGGACTGCTCGACTTTGACGAAATCTTAATTCGCAGTCGCGATCTGATTAAAGACATGCGCCAGTCAAATACGTTGCCAGAACGGCGAGTTTTTCTAATCGACGAGTTTCAGGATAACAACCCTGACCAACTCGGTATAGTTAACCTCTTTTGTCATGACCGCGAAAGCCATATAACCGTAGTTGGCGACGAAAAGCAGAGCATTTACCGCTTTCAGGGCGCCAATATCGACACTTTTCGCAATTTCGACAGTGACCATGACATTCTACTGACCGATAATTTCAGGTCATACCATGAGATCATCGGGCTTGCCGACAAATTTCTCGAACTCGGCGGCAATACCGGCAAAATGTATGCGCCACAAACTGCGCGGCGCGGCAGCTCACCAAGAGTGTCACCGGTTGCCTGTCTGCTACACCCCGAGAACATCAGCGACAGTGAAGTCTGTGCTGAGCTTGCCGAGATGATTAAAACCATGGCCAGCTCAGGCATGAGCATTCTTGACCGAAAAGCCGGCAACGAAAGAGCTTTGCGCTATGGTGACATCGCAATTGTCGTCAGCAGCATTCGCAATCTTCCGCAGCAGTTTGAAGATGCTCTGGCTACAAGGCAGATTCCGTATATCATGTCAGGCGGCTTCAGCTTTTATGCGCGCAGCGAAATCGAAGAAATTCTGGCTTTTCTCAAACTGCTCGTGCAACCAGATGATGATCATGCCCTGATCAAGATTCTCAGCGGCCCGCTCTACGGACTCGACGACGTCGAACTGGCAGAGTTCGCTTCGGCCGGGCGCAACGAAAAAACATCACTGCTGCCACATCTGCTGGCGCAGGCACCTGAACTTTTGCCGCTGCGTGCCAGACAGTTGCGCGAGCTGTTCGTTCTGCTCAAAGAGCGCACCAGTCGCCCTGGACTGCTAGATCTATGCCACTTCATTCTCGAACAGGCCGGCTTTTACGAGTATGCCGCGGCGCAAACATCTGACCTGCGGCGACGTCGCATGGAAAACAACCTCACCAAATTTTTAGGCATAGTCAGAAACTTTGAACAAAACGGCATTTTCACCTCTCTGCGCGATTTTTTGAGCTATATCGAACGCATTTTGACTTCTGACATCGACGAAGACGAGGCCGGACTTGGGCTTGAAGAGGGCGACGCAATTAAGGTAATGACCATTCACAAGTCGAAGGGACTTGAGTTTCCGGTGGTTATCTGCCCGTTTCTAAAAAAGCGCCGTTACCGTGCTACGAACCGCATCTATTTTGATCGCCACTATGGGCTGATCGTAAACGACCCGTCAAAACCGGGGCGCAAAGGGGCACCACCTGCTCTCGAAAAGTATCTCGAAGAAGACCGTTGCGCATCAGAAGACGAAGACCGGCGCAAACTCTATGTCGCCTTTACCCGCGCTGAAGATTTGCTGATTATAAGCGGCCGAGAAGAGTTCAGTCGACCGCCGGAAAAAGAAAATGAACTACCGGAGCCACTCTATGAAGTTCATCAGCTGTTGAGCGAAAACCCAGAACTTGGCAGCTGCGCAAACCTGCCTGAATGGCGCCAACTGCTGGCACAATGGCTTGAGCATGGTCAGCTCAGTCCTGAGCTAAAATCGACTGCACCGGCTGCAGCAGCAGATCTTGGCGAACTCGAAAGCAACATCAGACATATCAGCGCTTTTCTAAATCAGATACCACTGGTCGAAAATCTCGACAACAACAGTCAGGATATCTTTTCGCTCCAGGACATCAACCTCTTTAAGACCTGCCCGCGGCGCTACCTGTTTACAAGTCGTCACGTAACCTCATTTTACGAGCGCCAACCCAGTTTTTACGGCATACTTGGCACGCTGGTGCACGAAACCATCCGTCTGTACCACTCGGAAGGCGGGCACTTGCTCAATAACAATGAGACTTCAAGGCAAATGGCTAAAAGCATACTCGACACGCTGATTCCATGTTATGGAGATGCCGGACGCGAGGCGTCAATAATCGCAAGGGGAATAACTCTTAATTACATCGCTTCTGAGCTCGGAAAAACCGAGCCGTGGCAGATCGAAGCAGAGGTAAATGTTAAATTCGATGGAAGCGGCCGACCTTTTTTTGTGCGCGGCTTTGCTGACCGTGTTGATCGCAGCGGCAGTGACATTCGCATAATTGATTTCAAAACCAGAAAATATGCTGCCGAAGCACATGCCAGCTACAGCGATCAGCTCGCTCTTTATCAAATAGCAGCCAGTCGTGGTGTTCTCGGCGATTTTGGTTGTCTGAGTTTTGCGCGCTCTTTTATTGCCTATCTGACCTATGATGAAGTAAGGCTTGTCGATATCGAGCCTGATATGCCAGCATTCGAAGAAAAGCTCGAAAAAACCGTCGCGGCGATCCGCAGCGAAACAACATGGAAGCCAAACGCTGGAGTTTCCTGCGAAGACTGCGGCTTTTCTATCCTCTGCCACGGTGCCCTTGGTCAATAAACCATCTTTGTTTATTTACGTTCAACTAATCAGAATTGGTATTAGACTTGCATTAATGCCGGTTCAGTGCTATCAATATTTTCAGTAGAGAACCAATATCCCGGAAAGGAAACTGTTGAAATGGCAATGAATCTCATTGGTCGCAATTTTCTGACTCTCAAGGATTTTACCCCCGAAGAAATCCGCTATCTGCTCAACCTGTCGGCTGATCTCAAAAGGCTTAAATATGCCGGCATCAAACCCCGCAATCTCGAAGGAAAAAGCATAGCACTGATTTTCGAAAAGCCATCTACCCGCACCAGATGTGCTTTTGTTGTGGCAGCAATTGACGAAGGCGCCCACCCTGAATACCTCGGAAAAGATGACATTCAGCTCGGAAAAAAAGAAACCGTCAAAGATACCGCCCGCGTTCTTGGCCGAATGTTTGATGGCATCCAGTTTCGCGGATTTAAACACGAAACCGCAGAAGGATTGGCAAAATATGCCGGCGTGCCTGTATGGAACGGCCTTACCGACCTGTATCACCCGACCCAGATTCTGGCCGACCTTCTGACTATCGAAGAATACTTTGGCACCCTGAAAGGCATCAGCTTTGCATACGTCGGCGACGGCCGCAACAATATGGCCAATTCATTGATGATCGGATGCGCCAAGATGGGCATGGATTGCCGCATCGTATCACCGAAATCACTGTTCCCCGACAAGGGCCTGGTAAAAGAAGTCGAAGCCATCGCCAAGGAAACTGGCGGCAAACTCACGATCACTGATGAAGTAGCCAAGGGCGTCAAAGGCGCTGACGTTCTCTATACTGACGTCTGGGCCAGCATGGGCGAAGAAGATCAGATGGCAGCCCGCATCAAGTTGCTGACTCCCTATCAGGTCAACATGAAAATGCTCAAAATGACTGGCAAAGAAAAGCCGCTCTTTCTTCACTGTCTGCCAGCTTTCCACAACAATGAAACCGTTGTTTCAAAAGAAGTTGGCGCAATGGAAGTCAGCGATGAAGTCTTCGAAAGTAAATTCTCAAAGGTATTCGACCAGGCCGAAAATCGCCTGCACACCATAAAAGCCGTAATGGTAGCCACTCTCGGCCCCAAATAATCCTTGAATTAAAAAAGGGTGCTGACCAGCCTGTGGTCGGCACCCTTTTTTTTCCTGTTAATCAGGGCAAAGCTTTGAGTTCGACGCTGATCGCCTGCATGGCGACGGAATCACCCTTTTCAGAGGCTTCGTAGTAGCGCTTGAGCAGCTGCTGCCTGGCAGTCTTGCTGCCACCGATCTGTGAGCCCTGCGAAGAAAATGGGTTAACCTGATCAACCATCGCGGTAGAACCGGATTGATCGTCGTTAGAAACCGCCGCTGCGGCGGGCGGACTGTCTTGCAGAGGACTGGCCGCGGGCTTAACCAGAGGACCAAGATGCTTATTGAGAGAAGCATTGAATTTTTCTTCACCAAAAACGGCGCGAGCACCAATATGATCGGCAATCAGGTCTTCTTTGCTGCGCGAACCGCTGGGATTCAGGAATGAGCTGTCGATCGCTTCTTTGACCAGACCAATCACCATGGTAATACCGTAGGCAAGATGAGCTGAGCCAATCAAACTCTTTATATGCAACGCCAGCTCAGCTGACTTTTTGATGTGAAGAGCCTTGTCATCCTGAAACTGATCGCGCGTAATTGTGCGGTCGCCATATTTGAGATTCATCTCATCGATGCTGCGATTGGTATGCTCGAACATCTTATCGAAGCTCTTTTTATAAAACACCACTGGCAGCTTATTCAAAAAACTCATTTGAAAAGCACTCTGCATAACCGAACGCGCCTTGGCGAGCGCATCAGAAAAGATAGAAGCCTCAGCTGGAGCTGTCAGCGTCACCAGCATCAACCACATAAGCACAACTATTTTGAATCTATTCATATTGGTACAATTATAAGAAATTTAGTATCTTCTCAATAATTCGCGGTACTAAAAATTTTCTCGCAAGAAAAGCGTGTACTTTTTGCCTTCAGAGAATTAGAATATCACACATGGACTTCACCAACTTTGACCCCGAAAAAATTGTT
>Ga0180007_10001215_pt1 | contig 36765 bp, 34 predicted proteins | sample MM_PC_MetaG_FD_121122 | JGI IMG/M metagenome (GOLD analysis project Ga0180007, IMG submission 121122) | Groundwater microbial communities from the Aspo Hard Rock Laboratory (HRL) deep subsurface site, Sweden - MM_PC_MetaG | ecosystem: Environmental > Aquatic > Deep subsurface > Groundwater... | reverse complement strand
TTGTAGGCCCTTTGGAGCAAACTTGGCAAACTTTGGACATGAGCAGTAAATTGAGTATAGTAAGAAAGCTCATGAAAGGTATCATTTGAGCAAAGGCTTGTCAATTTTATTTCATGGATATCATATATCTGTTAATCGCTCTGGCGGTTTGTGTTACGGTACATGAAGCGGCCCATGCCTGGGTGGCCTTTAAACTTGGTGATCCTACCGCTAAAATGGAGGGTCGTGTTTCGCTGAATCCCATGAAGCATCTGGATATTCTGGGGACGATCATGATTTTTATCGCTCATTTTGGCTGGGGCAAACCTGTGCCGTTCAATTATAATAATCTAAAACACCCGCGTCGTGATGCGGCGCTGATTTCGGTGGCCGGTCCTATGACCAATCTTCTGACGGCTGTTGTAATCGCGATTATGTTCAAGTACCTGCCTCTGCCGGGACTTGTTTCGGAAATACTACGGGCGATTTATTCTCTTAGTCTGATTCTTTTTCTGTTCAACCTGATTCCGATTGCTCCGCTGGATGGATCCAAGCTAATTGGACTATTGATTCCGAGGTCTAGGGAAGATTGGTATCAGCGTTTTTTGTCTCAGGGGCCCGTTTATATCATTTTGCTGATTATCGCTGATCGTCTGATCGCGGAGGTTTCCGGTTTCTCATTCTTCGGAACATACCTGCAGTTTGGCTACGACCTTATTACGGCTGGAATTATGATTGCGACGTGATGCTTTGTGACGGCTGAGCTTGGACTATATCGAAAAAACCCTATATTGGGATTTTTGATACGCATTGGAACATGAAATATCAGGCATCAGTAGGATATGTGCAAATATGGCATGTTCAAAATATGGTCAAAATATGTACAAATATTGAACATCACTATTTTCAGTGTACCGGTAAGAGTCAGAATTAGGAGGGTGTGAGCAGTTACTAACTTGGGACTTGCTTTGGGGTAAATAATAGGGTATAATAGTAAATCAGGATTAATCCCATGAAATACCCAAGTCTCATCATCTTTTCAATCTTAGTTCTTGCGTCTTGCGGGGGCGATCAGCCAGCGGATTTTGCGGATACGGCGAAGACGGACGTGAAAACATTGGTCCAGGCAGATGTGATGGGGGCAACCGATTCTGCGGATTTGCATGCGGATTACGCTAAAGTGGACGAGATTCTGGCTGATATATCGGCGCAGATGAACCAGCCGAATATACTCAAATCTGATATTCTTCGGGGCTGGTACCTTGGAGGAAAGAGTGATAAGAAATATGGCACGCCCGATACCTGGATTTTTGTGGATGACGGCGAGAATTCCAAATGGATGAGTCCGAATATTCTGGAGGAAGAGGATTTGATAGACAGCCGTCAGTTTTGCAGAAAAACGGCCGGAACCTACATTGCTTCCTGTCTGAATACTTCCGATCCCGATTGCGAGTATGTTGATGAGAGCTCCTGTGAGTGTCTGGCCGGGAGTAAATGGATGGAGGGGCAGGGATGTTTGCTCGTCACCGAGCGGGGCAGTTATGTTTCCGTCAATAACTCCGAGCTTGAAAAGGGCTGGTATTTTGGCCTTCCCAACGAAAAAAAGCTCAATACTCCCGCTGACTGGATTTGGGTTGAGAAAGGCCGTCAATCGGTGTGGCAAAGACCGGATCAAACCTAATCAGAGAACTGAAAACAAAAATGAAAATAACACCCTCCCATCGTCTGGCTACCATGATTCTTCTGACCTTTCTGCTTCTGCCTTTTTCGGTGAATGAGGCAAAGGCCAGTTCAACTGATTACGGGCGTGAATTCGGATTACTTGTGCATCAGGTAAATGAGAATCTGGCTGTTCCCAAAGCGAAAGGGCAGCAGGTTCTGGAGAGTTATTTTTACGGAAGTCCTTTAAAAGCCAGTGCTTATGAAGCCAAACAGTTTATGAGCCAGCGCGATTTTCTGCTGGGCTTCGAGAAGCTCCGTTTGGAAGCTGCGGGAGAAAAAACAATATTGGGCGACGGTCTGCTTTATCCGCTTACCTGGCTGAATGTCAGACGTAATAACTGGCTTCCGGATACCAGGCTGACCTATAAAACGATGCGGGAATTCTTATACCGTTATTCGGTTTCGCAGAAGCATGGCGGTATTCCTTATTTTGAAGGGCTTGTGCTTGATAAAGACGAAATCAACACAGGCAATTACACTTCAATAAATCAGGTGCGCGATATCAACGGCAACCTTTCCAGGCGGATGTCAGAACTCAGAAGACTTGTGAGGCCAACGAAGGATCAAAAATTACTGCTTGCATCACTTGTTGATTACGCCGCTTCATTTGAGCAGCTTGGGGATGAGCTTCGCGCGCTTTATCATCCGCTGAACATTCTTCCGGATTTGCCGGATGATATCCGACAGAAAATTACGGAGTATGATTTAAACAATGTCCTGGATCAGATCAGTTACAATTATTCCCGTAACAACGCGAACCGCATTCATAATCTGATCACGGGCGCCATGCAGCTTAACGGCAGGGTTTTCCAGCCGGATGAAGTGATTGATATGGAGCAGGAACTTGGTAGGGACGGATGGGGAATTTACAAATATGGCTGGGTGATTTTGGGTGGTCTTGAATCCTGGCAATTCGGGGGCGGGCTTTGCGGCAGTGCCACGATTACCTTTACTCCGTCCTGGAGGGCCGGACTTGAAATAGTAAAGCGGTTCCCTCATAGTGTTTATTACAGAAGTCTTTATCCGGAGGAATCGCTTGGGCTTGACGCCACTGTCTATCGCGGTGGTAAGAACCTTATTATTAAGAATACCACAGGGTCACCATTGCTTTATTATGTGAAAAACGATCCCGAAAAAAAGGAGATCACGATGTATCTGATCGGCAATTCGCCTTATAGGAATATTGATATTGAAGGTCCTATCCAGACCGCGTGGGGCACTTACAAATGGATTCGACGAATGGAAGGCTTTGATGGTACAGTAGTCGAGGACGAACTCGTTACGAGATACGGCCTCATGCACTAAACAACGCCATCATGAAACGACTAGCAATACTCTTTCTTCTCATTCTTTTTATCTTGCCCGGCTGTGAAAAAAAGAAGAATGACATCGAGATTCCACTTCCAACCGAGCCGCCTAATCCGGAGGAGATTAGACCAACTGGTCCGCCTTTTTAAAGCGCCAATTTACAAACTCTAAATTCCAATGACTTTTGTAAGACTGAACAAATATCTGTCGGAGCAGGGGATTGCTTCCCGGCGCGAAGCGGATCGGCTTATTGCAGCAGGTATGGTTAAGGTAAACGGAAAAACGGTCACCGAAATGGGTATTAAAGTGGATCCTGAAACGGATAAAGTCGAAGTGGATGAGGTGCGCGTCAAAGAAGATCGCCGGCTGGTTTATATCGTGCTGAATAAACCGAAGGGTTATGTGTGTTCTATGAAACCGACCCGCGAAGATCCTGATATTGTGACGGACCTGATTGATGTGGGTGAGCGTGTTTACCCCGTGGGACGATTGGATAAGGAGACCACGGGCCTTTTACTTTTAACAAATGACGGAACTCTGGTGAACCGTATCATTCACCCGTCCGCCGAGTCCGAGAAGGAATATGAAGTTACTTTTTATGTGCAGATTCCCGAGGGGGTGCTGGATAGACTGAGGGCCGGTGTAAAGCTTGCCGGTGAAAGCACCCTGCCCACCAGAGTTAAGAAGGTGGGGCCGGCTAAAATTCGTATTGTTCTGCGCGAAGGGAAAAATCGACAAATTCGCCGGGTTTGTCAGAAGGTCGGCTTTCCGGTAAAAACCCTGAAGCGCACCCGCATCAAAAATCTGCATTTGGGGGATCTGCCTCTTGGCAGATGGCGCCATCTTACTGAGGGTGAAGTGTCCGCCCTGAAAAGTTAGAATTTTATTAATCTTCAATTCCGAATTCGCAATGATGTTTTATTTTGAACGCCGACGGCTGATTGAATCGCTTGCCGGCACTCTCAGGGGGATGCTGGCCATGCATGAAAGCTTTAAAGGCTGGATGGAAGAGGTCGGGGTTTCGATGACAGAAGAGCAGTTTTCGAAGCTGGCAAAGTATCTTCAGTTACTAAAAGAAAAGAATGAAGAATTAAATCTGACACGGATTACCGATAACCGTGAAGCCTGGATTAAGCATATTCTTGACTCACTGATGGCGGCGCCGTTTTTTGAGAAGCCCGGTATGCGCGTGGTGGATATCGGCACGGGTGGAGGTCTTCCCGGTATTCCACTGGCCATTATGTTTCCTTCCGCCAAATTCACCCTTATTGATTCCACCGAAAAGAAGATGGCGGCGGTGGCGGAATTCTGCCACAAACTAAACCTGCCTAATGTGCACTGTATTGCCGGCCGCATTGAGGCTCTGGCCCATGAGCCCGGACACCGCGAGGACTACGATTTGGCTCTTGCGCGCGCCGTGGCTCCGCTTCGCACCCTGCTGGAACTGGCCATTCCTCTCATTCATCCTTATGGTTACGTGGTGACTTATAAGGGACCCGAATATATTTCCGAATTAGCTCTTGCCGGAAACACCATCGAAAAATTGCGCTGTGAAGCGCCCCGTGTCTTCCGGTACAGTCTGCCTGAAGAAATGGGAGAGCGGACTTTGCTTCGCTTCACCAAAAAAACAGTCACCTCCGATATCTACCCGCGCCGTGATGGCATTCCGACAAAGAGACCACTGTAGTTTTTGGGGCACATTGACCCACTATTGACCCACCATTGGTGGAGCATTGATCTATCAATGTTACTAAAATCCGTATGACCAAGTATCAGTCTCAAGACAAATTCTTCAAAAAAGCAAAGGAGGAAGGTTATCGTGCCCGGAGTGTTTTTAAGCTTCAGGCGATCGATGAACGGTATCATCTTTTGAGACCCGGAATGAAGGTGCTTGATCTGGGGGCGGCACCCGGAAGCTTTTTGCAGTACATCGGTGAGAAAATTGGCGAAAGGGGAGTTGGTATTGGAATCGATTTGCAGAAGATTGAGGATTTGAAGTTAGTAAATGTGAAGACTTATCAGGGTGATATTTTTGACGAAGAGCTGTATAAAAAAATTGTTCGGGAAAATGGCTTAGATAAGTTTGATCTCATTACTTCTGACTTAGCCCCAAAGACTACCGGAATTCCTTTTGTGGATGGCGGAGCGTCGCTTGACCTGAACCTGCAAGTGTTGGAAGTGGTTGCGAAATACCTGAGAAGGGGTGGGGGACTGGTAATGAAAATTCTTCCCGGATTCAATGAGGGGGACCTGATAGGCGAGGCGCGAAAAATATTTAGAGTCATCAGAAAATACCGTCCGCAGGCTGTCCGCAAAAGCAGCGGAGAGAGTTATATTGTCTGTCTTAAAAAAAGTTAACCCTATTCCGGGCTACCCGGCAATTTAGGTTTAGACGGCGTGTCTTCGTCCGACGTTTCCCCGGACAGATCTTCCGGAAGTTCTTCAATTAATTCTTCGGCTTCCTCCAGTGCTTCTGTCACGTCGGTTTCGATTTCCGTATCTTCTGTTGCATCAAAATATTCATCTTCCGTGACACCGAACACGTTGGTACTCACGTCCACGTCCGTTTTGTCGTTCCAGCCGGTTTCCGGCAGTACGCGTGTACCCAGATAGAAAAGCAGTCCCACGCCAATGGCGATGATGATAAGGGAAATTATCAGGTGAAGGATCGCTTTGCCTACTGATAGTTCATAAATTTTGACTATCGCGAACAGGATGACCACAAAATAGAAAACGAGAGAAATAATTCCGGGAATCAGCAATCCGGACAGAACGGTGGCGAGTATGGCATTTAACAATGTGCAAACCGCCCCTATCACAAGCATGGCGCCAAGTAACGTAAAAGCGCTTGTCACCTCATCGTTGATACTGTCGGTCATTTTGCCCGCAATATAAAAAGCCAGTATCTGAAAAACCATAAGAATCAATACAAATCCTACGACAAACATGAAGCCGTAGGCCAGAATGGTGGTAAAGATCTCCATCTTAGTAAATGTTAAAAAATATTTGCTCTAAAGAGCTGCTTTTATAAATTCGCGGAACAGCGGATGTGGCCTGTTGGGCCGGCTTTTGAATTCGGGATGAAACTGTGATCCGATCATGAATGGGTGTTTTTTCAATTCAACGATTTCCATCAGTTCGCGATCGGGCGAAACCCCTGAGAATATCAGGCCTTTTTTTTCAAGTTCAGATTTGAACTTGTTGTTGAATTCATAGCGATGACGATGTCTTTCGTCGATATGCGTCACGCCGTAACATTTATAAGCCAGTGTTCCCTTTTTGATGGTGCAGGGCCAGGAGCCAAGCCTGAGGGTGCCGCCTTTGGCGCGTTTTTCGTGCTGACCTGGCAAAAAGTGAACAACTTTGTTTTTGGCTTTTGGTGAAAATTCCTCCGAAGTGGCGTTTTTGATGCCAGCTACGTTTCGCGCGAATTCAATGGCCATCAGCTGAGAGCCTAAGCATAAGCCCAGATAAGGGATCTTCTCCTCGCGGCAGTACTGGGCGACCAGGATCTTGCCTTCCGTGCCTCTGCTGCCGAAGCCGCCGGGCACCACGACGCCGTCCACTTTATGCAGCTTCTTCCATTCGTTTTTGTCTCCGGCTTCGATCTTCTCCGCATCGATCCAGACAATTCTTGCTTTTCGCTTCTGCAGGTAACTGGCTGCTTTGATCGCTTCGATTACTGAAATGTAGGCATCGTCGAGGTCATTATATTTGCCTGCCAGGCCGATATGGAGTTCCTCTTTGGATTCAAAGATTCTTTTGATCATGTGTTCCCATTCGTTCAGGTTTGGCTTTTTGTATCGCAGATTGAATCGCCTACAAATAGTCTGGACGATATTGTATTTGTGAAAGTTCAATGGGACTTCGTAAATCGATTTAACAGTGGGTGCCGGAATGACAGCTTCGAATGGGACGTCACAGAAGCTGGAAACTTTGAGCATATGCTTCTTCTCTATTTTGGAATCGGCCCGAAGCATGATCATGTCCGGGTGAATACCCATTCCCTGAAGGGTCTTAACTGAAAGTTGGGTGGGTTTTGTTTTCAGTTCGTTCGATGATTTCAGGTAGGGGAGCAGGGTCAGGTGAATAAACATGACATTTTCTTTGCCTTCCTCATTTCTCATCTGCCTCAGGGCTTCCAGAAAGGGCTGGCCTTCTATGTCCCCGACAGTGCCGCCGATTTCGCACAGAATGATGTCGCATTTCGATTTTCTGGCAGCCTCTTTGATCCGATTTTTTATTTCATCCGTGATATGCGGAATGATCTGAATGGTACCACCCAAAAAGTCTCCTTTTCGTTCTTTGTCGAGGACCTTTTGATATACCTGCCCTGTCGAGAAACTGCTCAGTTTTGAAAGCGGAACGTCGATAAACCTTTCGTAATGTCCCAGATCGAGGTCTGTTTCGGCGCCGTCGTCGGTCACAAATACCTCTCCGTGCTGGAAGGGGCTCATGGTGCCGGGATCCACATTCAGGTAAAGGTCAAGTTTTTGCGTGAACACGCTGAATCCTGAGGCCTTGAGCAGATTGCCTATTGCTGAGGAAGCGATCCCTTTTCCGAGCGATGAGCACACGCCACCCGTGACGAATATGTATTTGGCCATGTCTTTTTAATTACGAAATACTAATTACGAATAATGAATTTAATATCTGAGTCCGGTTGCAGTGCGAACCTGTTCAAGTGTCTTTAGGGTAATTTTGCGGACTTTTTCGGCTCCTTCCTCCAGAATTCTTTCAACTTCCTTCGGACGTGCGGTAAGCTCAGCGCGTTTTTTCTGAAAAGGCTCAAAAGTATTCTGAATTCTTTCCAGAAGGGCTTTTTTCGCGTCACCGTAGCCGATTTTTCCCTTGCGGTATTCACCGGCCATGCTAGTGCGTTCTTCGGCGGTGGCAAACAATTTATAAAGAGCGAATACATGACACTTTTCAGGGGCCTTCGGCGCGTCGACCCCTTTGCTATCGGTGACAATGCCCATAACCGCTTTTTTGATAACAGATGGTTCGTCAAAAATGGGAATGGTATTACCATAGGACTTGGACATCTTCTGGCCATCCGTGCCCGGTACGACAGCGACATCTTCAAGAATATCAGGTTCCGGAATGGTGAACACGTCGCCAAACTGGTTATTGAATTTGATGGCGATGTCCCTGGCCATTTCCACATGCTGCTTCTGATCTTTTCCAACCGGAATAACTTCTGACTGATTGATAAGAATGTCCGCGGTCATCAGGGCAGGGTAACAAAAAAGCCCAAGATTTGGCTTTATTCCCTTGGCGATTTTGTCTTTAAAGCTATGTGCCCTTTCCATCAGACCCATAGGCGTTATGCATGAAAGGATCCAGGTGAGTTCGGCCACTTCCGGTACATCGGACTGCACCCAGAAATGGCATTTACACGGATCAATCCCAAGAGCCAGCAGGTCGGTAGCCGCTTCCAGGGTCATCGTTTTCATACGGTCTTTGTCCTGGAGCGTGGTCAGCGAGTGAAGGTTGGCTATAAATAAAAAGAGGTCACTGGATTCCTGGTACTCGACCATTCTTTTAATCATTCCGAAGTAATTTCCAATATGGAGCTTACCGGAAGGTTGAATTCCAGACAGGACCTTTTTTTTCATTAAGTTTTGTATTTATAACCAGATTATCAGACGCGGAAGACTATGGTCAAATCCAAATGTCCGATGTATGATTTCTGATGTCTGATTGGCTGTTCGATAATGACAAACCACTACATCTTTAGCTATGGGTCCCTGGCTCACAAAGAAGTGGCCGGAATAAGCGGTAGAACGCTGGATTTTTTGCCTGCCGTACTCAAGGGGTTTAAAAGAAATTTTCGGGTGCTCGCCAAATCCAGCGGTTTCGCGGCTGCCGGAATTGAAGAAGACAGGGAATCTGAAATACTGGGAATGATGGTTCAGGTGCCTGAATCGGAACTTCCAAAGTTTGATGAAAGAGAGAGCCTTTATGATCGCATCGAAATCAGGAAGCAACAGCTTAATTTACTTTCTGGCGAACCGGTTCCGGAAGGGCATTATTATTTATATGTTCCAAAAAATCCTCAGCCGCCCACCGAACAAATTCCGCTGGCCCAGAGCTATATTGATGTGATGTTAGCGCCTTTTATTATCCTGAATCCCAATTGGGCGATAACGCTGGTGAAAACAATGGGTGATTTAGACAAACCATGGGTAAATGACCGAAAAATGCCTATGTATTCCAGATATCCTGTTGGCATTGACGGCGACGCTGTCGATAGGCTGTTGATGCAGACAGTCCCGGATAAATTTGCTGAAAGACGTGATGCTGAGGATTTGCGGGTGAAGCCGGAACTGGTAAGGTCAATCCTATCCACGATTCGTTTTTTTGATATTTTTGATTACCCTCTGACTGCCGAGGAAGTAATAAACTATCTTTATAAGTATAAGAAACCTTTGCATATTAAAGAGCTGAAGGCCACGCTTGATCATCTTGTGGATAGCGGGGAACTTGTTGAAATCAAGGGGTATTTTGTCTTATCGGGCCGCGAATCAACGGTTGAAACCCGGAAGACCCGGAAGTTTATTGCAGAGAAGTTCTGGAATCGAGCGAAGTTATACGGTCAATATATGCGCTCGGTCCCTTTTACCAAAATGATTGCGGTTTGTAATAATTTGGCTTACAACAATCCCAGCGAACAGTCTGATATCGATCTTTTCATTGTGGTGAAGCCCGGACGCATGTGGCTGGCCAGGTTCCTGATTACCCTGATTCTTCATTTTTACGGTGTCAGACGTTATGGCAACAAGGTGGCCGGACGTTTTTGCCTAAGTTTTTTTGTAACCAGCGATAAAACAGATATGCGGGAGTTTGAATTGCCTGGTGAGGATCCATATTTGGCTTATTGGGCCAAGAATCTGCGACCAATCTTTGGTGAGAAGGATTATCTTAAGTTTCGGGAGCAGAATAAGGAATGGTTGGCGCAATACGGGCTTTCTTTTGATGATTCTTATAAAAAGCATATGTATCATTATGAGGAAGGCCCCTTGAAGAAATTCTCCGAGTGGCTCCTTGGCGGGTTTTTGGGTGATCAGTTTGAGAAGCTACTGAAAGCTACGCTAAAAAAGAAAACCCTTCGGTCGATGAATAATCTTGGTGTGAATGCTAATGTGATCGTGACAGATGAGATCCTTAAATTCCACAATTACGACCGGCGTCAGGAGTATTTAGAGCGGTGGCGGAAGAATGTTTAGTTATCGTTTTTTATTTGCTCAGAGCTTCTTCCGGTGTGGCGTAATAAGAAATGATGTTGGTGAGGCCGACCAGGGTAATGACGTCCATAACGGGCTGGGAGGCTCCCGTCATCATCATGGAACGGCCATCTTTGGCCAAATGTGTATGAACTGAAACCAAATAGCCGATCCCTTTACTGTTGATAAAGTCCAGTTTGGTGAAATCAAAAATCAGCTGATGAAGGCTGTCGTCCGCCAGAATCGGGTCAAGGTAACCTTTGAGCTGTTCGACAGTGACTTCATCAAGTTCACCCGTAAGATGCACCACTTTGACACTGGCGCTTTGTCCATCGGTAATGTCTACCGCAAATTCAGATGCCATAATTGATTTTATTATTTGTATTGTCTGTATTTTAAACAGCGATTCTTATTTTTGCAATAAGATTGCCTCTACTTCATCCGAACTGTTTGACTGCATCAGTTTCACGCGGGTTTCACGGGCGCCGTCGAACCCCCGGCAGTACCATGACAGGTGTTTGCGCATGGCGAAGAATGCGTGATCCATATGCTTTTCCTCGAAATATCTGGAGTGTTCAATGGCTACCTGAAAGCGTTCTTCCTGAGTCGGCTCGTGTTTGCCGAAGAACCAGGGGTTTCCCATCGTTGACCGGCCGACGAGTACGCCGTCTACGCCGTATGTCTTGATTTTAGTTTTGGCATCTTCCATGCTCCGCACGTCACCGTTGCCAAGTAAAGTAATACCCGCTTGCCGGCAGATTTTGGCGGCTTTGGCGATTTCATCTCAATTCGCTTCACCCAAGTACATTTGCCTGAAAGTTCGGCCGTGAAGGGTGATGTTGGCCGGCTGTTCTTCTGCCAGGGTGCTGATCCATTTTTCCGTGACAATTTCGTCGTAACCAATGCGGGTTTTCACAGATACCGGTAAGAGGCGTCTTTTTGGTTCGTTGGTTCTGATTTTCTGGAGGGCCGTTATGATTTTGGTTCTGATACCGGCTTCTTCTAAGTCAATTCCGTCGGCCCAGTCCTGAGCGGCGCGTTTGACGGTCTGAATCACTTTTCGGGCGTGATCGGGCATTTTGATCATGCCGGCTCCGGAACCGCGCCTCGCAACTTTGTTGGCCGGACATCCCATGTTTATATCGATACCGTCGAAATCCAGATAACAGCACATAAGGGCCACTTTGTAAAAACTGTCCAGCTCGACTCCGTAAATCTGAGCGACAATTGGGCGTTCCATTTCGCTATACAGGAATTCCTTTAGCATACTGACCGCGCCACGGGCCAGACCTTCCACGTTACAGAACTCGGTCATCACTAAACTCGGTTTGGAATACTTGCAGATCATATGACGGTATGGTGCGTCGGTGACGCCGTCCATGGGACTAAGGCCGATGATGGGGGATTTCAGGTTTCCCCAGAATCCTTTAAAAGGCATCATTTGTACGTGAGGATAAAAGCTGGCTTATTTTAGCAAACAGAAGCGAAATAGTCCAAGAAGAATTTGACACATACTATTTTATTATGTAAGAATACTTGTAAAGTTGTTTCCAATGAAAAACAAAAGCGAACAATGTCTGACAGCACAGGAGTTAACCGAAGTGCAGGCGAATGTTCCTGTTCCTGAGGAATCCCACGTCCGGCTTTCTCCCAGAGTGGCGCTTGGAGAAGATGCTCGAAAGGGTATAGCCAGCCTTTTAGGAGGCCGTTTTTCGGGAATGTATGAACTTAGCAAAAAAACTCATGAACGTTTTGGACTTCATCAGGTCGGCGTGCCGGGGCAGGCACCTGGGTTTCCAGGCATTGAACAGGCGGCAAGATCTTTTACCCCTGATGATTTTGTGCTTGCGTCAGAGTATCAGAAACCCGCTTTACTTATTAGCCCCCCCGATAAAACGCGTGAACAGCTGTTTGCCGCCATATCGGCGCATCATAATCCCGGAGCCAGGAAGTGGCCAAAAATCTATGAAGCTGATCATGCGGGCTGTCAGCCTGAAGATCAGTATCGGGGCTACATTGTCGAAGGTGCAAGCAGAATATTAATCAGGCCCGATGATGATGATTCTTTGGTATTGCCGCTTATTCAGCGTATTGTACGTAAGCAGGAAAGGCGTGAGTCAAATGAATGGGGAATGACCGGTGATCTTTATGCCCTTCTTGCCATGCAGTCTATTGTACGTGGTCAGATGATTGACAGGGAAACTTTCACTGTATTTGATGGTGAGCCTGTTGTTGCGAATTGTTTTGTGCCTGTCGGTCATTGCAGGAATGAAAAACCAGCCATGGAATGGCTGCCTTCCAATATCGGCAAAATGGGTCACGGAAGATTTCGCCGGGTACTCGGTGGCAGGCCAATTGACGTTTAGCCTACTTAGGTTTTACTAATCAGGGTGATGCGAAAGGCCGTCCGTGTGTTTGAAAACGGGGCGGCCTTCGGCCCAATGCACCAAGGGACCAAGTCCCTCGAAAGGAACAAAATGCCAATTAGTGCAAGGTCAACTACTTGCGGACGCCAAGGAAGCCAGCCTTGAAGAAAAAGGAACCTTCGAACGACCACAGGTTCAGGCGGAGTTCTGCATCGTACTTTATACCGAAGCGACCAAGAACCACTGCGTAGGGACGGTTACCCTTACAAGCAGCGTGCGGTGCGACGAGTAGATGCCACTTCCAGTACAGTTCTGACTGATCTGCATTAAGCGCTAGGAGTTCCCACAATGTGGCTGGGCGGTAACCCGCTTTGTTCATCTTGGGAATCACTTCCTCTGCCTGAAGGGTCATATAGTCACTCTTGATATCGAGGACGTGAACATCGACCAGCCCCTCCTTGCAGTCGGCAGCTGGAAAGTTTTCCTCGGTGATTTCTTTGTCGACACGCATGAACTTTCCGTTGCCAATGGCGGTCTGTAGGTCACAGGTGACCTTCACTCTAAAGACATTATTTTCGCGTGCGATAGACGCGGCGATTTCGGATGCATCAGGTTCCTGCGTCTGGGGCATTGTGAATTGATGTTCAAGAGTAGGTGAAGCGTTGCAATTGACGAGTAAAATCGCGACAAACGCGGAAATGAGTTGTTTCATTCCTCTTTCCTTCTCTTGATGAGTTCGTTACGTAAGCAAGTAGTGTTAAGTACCATACTCAGTCCTGGTTCCACCCCACGTAAAATGGGAGGAGCCAGGAATGGGTCGGATGGTAAAACTACACTATTTATGGCAGTATGTCAAACTTGCGGTTTCGTTTTGCCGCATCCTGATTTATAATCTTGTCATGAATCCGAAGTTATCCAAGCTGGTTGCCAAATCGCCGACAGGCCCCGGAGTTTATAAGTTCCTCGATGAAAAAGGGACGGTTCTTTATGTAGGAAAGGCCAAGAGTCTGCGCAAGCGATTGCAGTCTTATGTGCGGCCATCTGCTAAACATGCCGTTAAAACCGAGTCGATGCTTGAGGCGGCGGAGTCGGTCGAGTGGGCTCTGACCAATTCGGAACTGGAGGCGCTGATTCTGGAAGACAATCTTATCAAGGAGCTTCAGCCTAAGTACAACATTCTTTTTAAGGATGATAAGACTTTTCAGTATATCAAGATCACGGTGCAGAAAGACTACCCTGAGGTGCTGACAGTCCGGCGGATCGAAAAAGACGGGGCCAAATACTTCGGCCCCAAAACCAGCGGGCTGGATGTGCAGAGAATCATGGAATCAGTACAGCGGATTTTTAAGTTATGCAGTCAACGAAACATCACCCTTGATCCTAAAGGTACCCCGATGCATGGTTCGAAAGTGGCGGTGAAGGTTGGCGGAGTGAGTTCCAAGCGTCCTTGTCTTGATTATCATATCAAGCGCTGCAGCGGCCCCTGCGTCGGTATGGTAACTCCCGGGGAATACGGCGTGCAGATTCAGGCGGCTATGAGATTTTTGTCGGGTGACTTCAAACCCGCGATTGAGTCGCTTAAAAAACAGATGCAGGATTTTGCGGTTTCTAAGAAGTTTGAAAGGGCGGCGGCCATGCGCGATCAGATCGCGGCCATCGAACGCTCTGCCCAGAAACAGATTATTACGGACACACTGCTGACAGATAGGGACGTGGTGGCGTATGTGGAAGATCTTGGTAAGAACTTTTTTGTTCTGTTCCAGATCCGCGGGGGTAAGCTGATTGCCCAGGAAAAGTTTATTTCCGAGGGAGGGGAGTCACCTGCCGAGGTCATGGAGGCGTTTTTGACTGATTATTATTCACGGGCGGCCGACATACCCAAAGAGGTGATTATTTCGATTGAAGTCGAAAATAAGAAAGTGATGGAGGACTATGTTTCGAGCCATACGGATCACAAGGTGAGGCTGATTGCCCCCAAGGCAGGTCATAAAGACAAGCTGATTGGGCTGGCCGAGAAGAATGCCCGCAGCTTTGCTCAACAATCGAGAGCGAGGTGGATGGCGGACGCGAAGGGCGAGCACGCGCTGGAGGATCTGGCAAAAGCTCTCAAACTCAGTGAGCCGCCAAAACGAATCGAATGTTACGACATCAGTCATTTGGGCGGCACGGAAACGATCGGAAGTATGGTGGTTTTCAAAAAAGGTGAAGCAGTTAAGGCTGAATATCGTCAGTTCCGACTTCGAAGTACAGCGTTTTTGAATGATGATTACAAGAGTTTGACTGAGGTGATGAACCGCCGACTGAATTATTTGCCCGCCAAGCTTCCGGCTGAGTATGAAATTCGACAGGCGAGGAAGAAGGATTATGATTTTATTGAGAACATATGTATGACAGAGTCAATAAATCATCATAACTTGGACGTTAAACAGTTTTATGTCGTAGAGAAGGCTAAAAAGATTGTCGGATTTTGCCGATTGGTAGCTTTAGATGAAAAAATAGATGATATTAGTTCACTTTGGGTAGACTCAAAGGAGCGAGGGGCGAAACTTGGTTATCACTTACTGCAGAAGGTCATATATTCATCAAAACATAAACGTGTTTATATGGACTGCGTAAGACAGCTTAAGGATTATTATCTAAAATTTGGCTTTGAAGAAATCCATCAGCCTCCAAAACCACTTATAGATAAAATTGATCGTTTCAGGAAGGACAGTTGCGCTGTTAAAAAGGCTCAGAAAGCCCATGGTAAGGTTATTGATGTCGTTTACTTTGCCTACCAAAAAAAGAAGAAGGACTTATCTTTTACGTCGGTACCCGATCTGATTGTGATTGACGGTGGCAAGGGTCAGCTGGGAGCGGCGCACGATGTGCTGTTTAGCAAAGGGCTGAATATTCCGATGATCAGTTTAGCGAAGAAGCTCGAAGAGGTCTTCGTGCCGGGTCGGTCCGAGCCAATTGAACTTCCGGCCAATACAGAGGCCAGTTATCTTTTGCAGAGACTGAGGGACGAGGCGCACCGTTTTGCGATTGAGGCGAACCGCGGATCTCGGGATAAAAGCATGACAAAATCGGCTCTCGATTCGATTCCGGGGCTCGGGCCAAAAGCCAAGAAAAAACTGCTGACCTATTTTGGCTCAGTTCACAAAATTCAGGAAGCTTCTCAGGTTCAGCTTGAGCAGGTGGTGGGCGAAAAACTGGCGGCCGGCATTAAGACACATCTCGTTTGATGTATATGCGTAAAGCACATATAATCAGTGTATAATTGTATATGTATTCACGCACATTGACTAAAAGAGATACCTATGGCTAAGGTCTTATCTATTGTTGCTCACGAAAAGTTTCAGCAAGTTGAATATTTAGAGTCTAAAAGGGCCATTGAAGAAAAAGGGCATGAAGTTGTTACCGCTAGTACTCACCAAATAGCTTTTGACAAACTTGATCAGAGTTACAAGGTTGATATTCTTCTGGATGAAGTGATGGAGGGTGACTTTGATGCCGTTTTATTTGTGGGTGGGCCTGGATCACATGCTCATTTTGATGATGAGGATTTTCATGCAATAGCGAGAGCTTTTTTTGAAGCTGGGAAACCTACCACGGCCATTTGCGCGGCGCCGGTGATTTTGGGTCGGGCCGGGCTTTTAAAGGGAAAAAAGGTGACCTGTTTTCCGTCGCAGTCAGAGGATCTGATACGGTCCGGAGCTGAATATACCGGGGAACATGTTGAAAGAGACGGTCTGATCATTACGGCTGACGGTCCCGCGTCGGCTTATGACTTTGGTCTGGCGGTTGCTGAAGCTCTGTAGGCGGCTATTGATTGGCGTTTAAAAAACGATTTGGGTTTTTCCAGTAGATCGCTTCAAGTACGGATGGACTTAAGACCATCCCGTTCAGGCTTATGACTTCATTTAATCTTTTTTCCGATAGGTCCGTTTTTGCCTTGAGTGACCCGCAATAATCACCTGATTTGGGTTCACATTCCGTGTATCTGGTTTTTTTTTCTTCAAAGACTTTTTTGTAGTAATCGATGACACGTCCGCATTTAAATTGCCTTTTTTCCAGCATATTCCTGTAACAGGCAAGAGTTTCATCGATAAAGGTCAGATCCTTTTTATCTGACTGGCTAAGTACCATATCGGTGCCAAAAAGGATTCGGTCTTTGTATTCGTTTATAAAGTTGCTGTACTTTCCGGGGTCTTTGCTGATCCGTCTGAAGCCGGCTGCCATAAATTCAGGTGAGCCAAAGCTTACATCGGTGTACAGGTTAGGGTATTTATCAAGAAGTAAAGTTACCTTATCAAGTTCAATACTGGATACCATAAAATGCGGAACGGAAACGACCATATCCGGGTGGGCATCAAGCACGCGTTCCAGTTCTTTTCCGTAATTGGTTATATTAATATGATAGAGAACGGGTATTTTATTCCTTTCAGCGAAAGCATAAATCGGCTCCATGCGCGGAGAGTCAAGCGGAATACCGAAAATAGCGTAATAATAGGAGTGTCCGTTATACAGTTTCAGTCCTTTGCCTCCGCGTTTAAAGCAACTTTGTAGATATTCGAGCGCGTCCGAATCCAGCGGGTTCACCGTGCAGAATGGCAGGAAACGGTTCGGATATTTTTCAGCAATTCTAAAAATTTCCTCCGTATTTTCACGATATTCCGTAAAGCTCTTGTGGCCGTTCAGGGTAAGCGTTTCAATCGGAGAGGCAAGAAGAATTGTTTTTTTTATACTGTTTGCTTCATCTGCCTTCAGCAATAAATCGGCTTTGGAAATAAGTTCAACATGTTCATGCGTATCGATTATCGACGAATGAAAAGAATTCTGGCGGCAGGCAACCCATACGATGGCAATAAAAATGAAGGAACCAATCAGGTATGTCCTTTTGCAGCTGTGTTTTTTCATTGCTTTCGGGTTTGGATCACACAAATTATACATGTTCATTCCTTGATATAGAAATATCTTTTTGCTATGCTACTTTCATAATAAAACTTAATTCAAAAAACATGAAATTGGGACGCTATATTATCGGACTGATATCGGGTCTGACTTTTGGTATGCTTTTTGCTCCAAAAAAAGGAAAGAAATTGCGAGATGAACTCTTTAAAAAAGGCAGTGAATCAAAGCAGGATGCCTTGATGGCTCTTTTTCATGCGTTCAAAGATGCCGGAATGGATGCGGTCGATGAGATGAAAAAACTTTCCGAAAGTGAACAGCTTCAATCAGCTCTGAGTATGTCCAAGGAAAAAATGCGCGAGTATTTATCGGAACTTGAAGAGAGCGGTTACGATATCGCGTCACGCGCGCAGGAAAAAGCGGAAGAGATTTCCGATATGGCTGTAGCGGCCGGGGCTGAATTTAGGAAACGTGCGGTCAAGAAACAAACGGCTATTAAGAAGGCTGTCAAAGCCCGTGTCAAAAAGACTGCCTCAAAAAGAAAAACAACTACCAGAAAGAAGGCCGCTTCAAAGAAGAAATAGCGTCTGCATATCTTGCTATTTTTTGTGCGTGCGTTAGAATCCTTACGCTTTTTATAATTTATTTTTTATAACGAAATAAGAAGATGACAGCACTTTATGTTCCTTTTTTGATTGCCTTACTGGCCCTGGCTTATGCCGGATATAACACTTTCCGGGTACTTTCGCGTGACAGCGGAACAGAGAAGATGATAAATATCGCGAAGGCGATTCAGGATGGAGCCATGGCATACATGCATCGCCAATTTAAAACCATTGGGATTTTTGCCGTGATCATCGCGGCCCTTATGGCTTATCTGCTTGGCTGGCACATCGCTTTAAGCTTTGTGGCCGGCGCCCTTTTCTCCGCCCTGGCGGGGTACATTGGCATGAATGTTTCCGTGCGTGCCAATGTGCGCACGGCGGCCGCTGCAAAAAACGGGCTTCCTGCCGCGCTCGATGTGGCTTTTCGCGGGGGATCTGTAACGGGTATGGCCGTTGTGGGCTTATCGTTGCTTGGCGTGACCGGACTTTATCTGGGTTTTTTGCAAATGGGCATCGAAAGTGGTGAAATTCCTCATCTTCTGATCGGTTTTGGTTTTGGTGCGTCACTTATTTCACTTTTTGCCCGTTTGGGGGGAGGCATCTTCACGAAGGCGGCTGACGTGGGAGCCGATTTGGTGGGTAAAGTCGAAGCGGGTATTCCCGAGGATGATCCACGAAATCCCGCGACTATTGCCGATAACGTTGGAGATAATGTGGGTGACTGTGCCGGTATGGGTGCTGACCTTTTTGAAACTTACGCTGTAACCCTTGTGGCCGCTATGGTTCTGGCTGTGGCCGAAGGTTTTAGTGAGAGCTACGTACTTTATCCGATCGCACTGGGGGCAGTAGCAATTCTGGCGTCTATCATAGGCTCAAATTTTGTCAGAACCAAAACTAAAACAAGAATAATGGCGGCTCTTTACAAGGGTATGTTTGTCACCCAGATTCTTGCGCTCATCGGATTTTATTTTGTTACCAAGTGGATGATTCCCGCTTCCGGCAGTCCTATGAATTTTTTCTGGACGACGGTTGTTGGCGCCGTTCTTACAGTGCTTATCATCATGATTACCGAATATTATACTTCTACCAAATACAGGCCGGTTCGCTCGGTTGCTCAGGCTTCTGAAACAGGTGCCGGAACAAATATTATTATCGGCTTGGCTGCCGGACTGGAAAGTACAATTTTGGTTGTTCTCGCGATCGTGGCGGCTATTTTAGCTTCTTACAGTTTGGGTGGTCTTTATGGTATAGCGATTGCGGCGACCAGTATGCTTTCCACAACGGGCATGATCATAGCGATGGACTCATACGGACCTATTACTGATAACGCAGGTGGAATTGCTGAAATGGCGGGTCTGCCCGAAGATGTCAGGAACGTGACGGACGCGCTGGATGCCGTTGGCAACACCACCAAAGCGGTTACCAAGGGCTATGCAATCGGTTCTGCCGCTCTGGCCGCTCTGGTTCTTTTTCAGGATTACAACGGCGCGCTTTTAAAGGCGGGTCAGAATCTGATTTTCGATATTACAGATCACAAGGTGCTCGTTGGCTTATTCCTTGGAGGACTTATTCCTTATGCTTTCTCTGCAGTAACTATGCGTGCTGTCGGAAAAACCGCCCATTCTGTCGTAACCGAGGTTCGCAGACAGTTTAAACAGATTAAAGGCATTATGACCGGCAAAGGAAAACCTGATTACAAGCGGTGTGTGGATATTGTGACCAAGGCCGCTCTGATTGAAATGATTGTGCCGGCTCTGATTGCCGTCCTCAGTCCGATTGTAGTCGGTTTTCTATTCGGACCTAAGGCCCTTGGAGGACTTTTGATAGGTGTAATCATCTCCGGGCTTCTGATGGCTATTTCGATGGCCAACGGCGGTGCCACCTGGGACAACGCTAAAAAATACATTGAAGACGGACATCATGGCGGAAAAGGTTCCGATGCTCACAAAGCCGCGGTGGTGGGGGATACCGTGGGTGATCCTTACAAGGACACTGCTGGTCCGGCTTTAAATGCCCTGATCAAGGTGATCAATATGATCGCCCTTCTGATTGCCGCTGGTGTGGCCAGCTGGAGCGTTTTCTAGATTTATTTTAAGAAAAAGCCCCGATGTATGTCGGGGCTTTTTTGATTACGGGTTTTACTTAACTTTTCTTAGTCGTAAGATCAAGCGTGGTCTTGATCACGGTATCCGGATTCAGGGACATACTGTCTATACCTTCTTTATCAAGGAAACGCGCGAATTCGGGGAAGTCACTGGGGGCCTGACCGCAGATACCGACCTTGCGGTTTTTCTTTTTGCCGATGCGTATGATCTGGCGAATCAGTTCCATGACTGCTCCATTCCGTTCGTCATACACGTGGCGAACGAGTTCTGAATCGCGATCCACGCCCAGCGTAAGCTGGGTCAGGTCGTTGGAGCCAATCGAGAAGCCGTCAAAAATCTTGCAGAACTCTTCGCCCAGAATCACATTGCTGGGAATTTCACACATCACATATACCTGTAACCCTTTATCTCCGCGAACGAGGCTGTTCTTTTTCATCTCAGCCAGCACTTTTTCACCTTCGGTAATAGTCCGGCAGAAGGGGATCATAAGCTTGAGGTTATGGAGCCCCATCACGTCGCGTACTTTCTTCATGGCTTTGCATTCCAGGGCGAAGGCATCCCGGTATTTTGGATCGTAGTAACGGCTGGCACCGCGCCATCCGATCATAGGGTTGTCCTCATGGGGTTCGTAAGCGGTACCACCTATAAGGTTGGCATATTCGTTGGATTTGAAATCGCTGAGGCGTACGATGACGTCTTTGGGGTAGAAGGCCGCCGCGATGGTGGCGACGCCTTGGGCGAGCTTATCCACAAAGAACTCCGCTTTGTCGTCATACCCATGAGTTATCTCATCAATTTGTGAAATTACGGTGGGATCCGTGAGTTTTTTATAGTTCAAAAGGGCGAGAGGATGGATCTTGATGTAGGAGTTTATGATGAATTCAAGTCTGGCCAGACCAACACCGTCATTCGGGATGAAGGAGGTTTCAAAGGCCATATCCGGGTCGGCAAGGTTCATCATAATCTTGGTCTTTGGTCTTTTCAGGTTCTTGATATTTGTCTTCTTAACTTTGTACCTCAGGACACCGTCGTACACATTTCCGGACTCACCCTGGCAGGCAACGGTGATTTTTTTACCGTTCTTGATGACCTTGGTGGCGTCATTGGTGCCAACCACACAAGGAATTCCAAGTTCACGGGAAACTATGGCCGCGTGACAGGTCCGTCCGCCGCGGTTGGTCACGATTGCGGCTGCAATCTTCATGACCGGAACCCAGTCGGGATCCGTCATATCCGTAATAAGGATGTCACCTTTTTTGAAATCCTTGATCTGTTCCGCGTGCTGAATGACACTGGCTTTTCCGTTGGCAATTTTTGAGCCTACAGGCGCTCCTTTGGCCAGGATTTTTGTGGGCTTGTCGATTAAGATGTAGTCTTCCAGAACAGAATAGTCTTTTTGGGACTGAACGGTTTCCGGGCGGGCCTGCACGATGTAAAGATCACCTGTTTCACCGTCTTTTGCCCATTCCATGTCCATAGGCTTGAAGTAGCCGGCTTCTTTACTGTAATGATCTTCGATAATCGCAGCCCATCTGGCCAGCTGAAGTACTTCCTCGTCATTTATGCAGAAAACTTTTCTCATATTCTTATCGACGGGTACGTTGCGGGTAGGGGATTTGGATCCGCCCTCGGAGTAGATCATCTTGATACCCTTCTCACCGAGTCTCTTGGTCAGGATGGGTTTGTAACCTTCCTTGAGAGTTGGTTTGAAAACGTAGAATTCATCCGGATTGACCGCCCCCTGAACCACGTTCTCGCCAAGACCATATGCGGCATTGATTAGCACGGCGTCTTTAAATCCGCTTTCGGTATCGATGGAAAACATGACCCCGCTTGACGCGATGTCCGAGCGGACCATCTTCTGTACTGCGATGGAAAGTCCAATCGTGAAATGGTCGTAGCCCTTTTCTTCACGGTAGGCGATGGCGCGGTCGGTAAAAAGTGAAGCGAAACATTTTTTGCAGGCCTCCAGAAGGTCGTGGTCGCCGCGGATATTCAGGAAGGTCTCTTGTTGTCCGGCAAAGGAAGCATCAGGCAGATCCTCGGCGGTAGCTGAAGAGCGAACGGCCGTGTCACAGTGTTTTCCGTACATTCTTTCCATCTGACGGTAAGCCTTGATGATCGCTTCATTCAGATCTTCGGGGAAAGTGGCGTTCAGAATTGTCTGACGAACTTTGTGCCCTTTATCCTGTAAATCGGAAATGTCTTGCGGGTTAAGCCCTTTGAGGATCCGTTTAATGTCATCTTTAATTCCCGCCTTTTCGGTAAAGTAGTGGTAAGCATAAGCCGTTATCGCGAAGCCATTCGGGATTCTTACTTTTTTCTTTGTCAGCTTCTGAAACATTTCACCCAGTGAAGCGTTCTTGCCGCCCACCAGCGGGACATCTTTAATACCAAGCTCCTTAAACCAAAGGACGAGCTCCGTATTCCTGGCACGCTTTTTTATAGTAAACAGCTTTTTAATCATTTTGTTTCTGTTAAGATTTATTTTTTTGTTCAAAAAAAATCTTACCATAAGACATGCTTTATGAGAAGAGTTTTTTACCCCTTAATTCTGGTAAGTTACCAGGTTGTGGTCCTGAATATATTTTAATCGGTAAATCGTTTCAGCCACGTCGCCGCGGGTCATACCGCTGCCGGCGCTCAGGCGGTCATTACTAACGCTGAGCAAATTCATTTTGTTGGTAAGGTAGGCGTATGGAGCGTACCATGCGTCTTTTGGTACATCGTTGTAGGGATTTGCTGCCAGATTTTCGCCGGGCGAAATACCGCCGGTCAGGAAGATCATTTTTAGATATTCAGCCTTATTCACGGTATTAGCCGGCCTGAAAGTGCCGTCGTCATACCCTTTTACAATTGCTTTTTCAAGGGCTGTGGCAAGTGTACCGGCGTACCAGGCCGAATCGTCCGTATCGCTGAAAGGCAATGCGCCGCCCGGTCCTGCCTGAAGATCGAAGGCGAGCATCAGCATTTTTAGCGCCTCTGCGCGGTTGACTGTATTACCGGGCTTAAAAGTACCATCAGAGTATCCGCTAATAATGCCTTGCTCCTGTAAGTATTTGATTGCTTCATAGTTGGCATGCGATTTATTGACGTCAGCGAATTGCTGTCTGTCTTCCCGGTAGATCGTATCGCTTATTCCGACGATAGCGCCATTTTGGGCACGTATGACTATTGGGTCTTCCGTCTGACTTATCATTCGGATTTCGGCCACGCCGTTTCTAAAGTCATTAGCGGACAATTGATTGGGCGTAAATTCCGCATGCCCCTGCTTGGTTGTCACATTGATGCTGCCGCTGAAGTTTACAACCGGTGTGGGACTACCATCCTGATCGAGAGCTACAAGCTTTATAACTTCAACCTGTCCCTTCTGGTGATTTCCGTCGCTTTCCACACGAAGACTGCTGACAGGCTGAACCTGTTCGATAAAACCGACTTCGTGTACGGTTTTTCCGACTTCCACCTTGGCGGTGCCTGTTTCGGAGCTGTTGACGATGAATTGTATGCTGTTATTTTTGAAATCTGCCTTTCTGAAGGATTTTTTTGAAAGTCGCCCGACTCCATAGACGTTTACGGGAACTTCGTCGTTGTCCGACATTCTGGCGATCTGCCCCAGCTTGTCGGTCGCCGTGATGGTCACGCCGTTATTTATCATGCTGACCGATTCACCGGTGATACTGAAGGCAAAAAGGCTGGTATCGACTTTTGAGCTTTCGTTTCCGGGCTGAACCACTTCAACAGTGGTTTCTTCTACCGGTTTTTTATTAGTGTCCGGTGGATTTTTCTCCGTGTTCTTCTTACCATCCTGCTGAGAATCGTTACCAGATACACCATTGTTATCATCTGCAAAATCGTCAGCCCCGCTATCGACATTGCTACCACTGTAGTTAAGATATTTTGATACATATAGCATTGGGTTGATTGTATATTGTTTTGCATTGGAAAGGCCGAGTCCGGCGTTCACAGCTTCGAAGAAGCTCAGACCCGCAGTCTGGGATTCAGCCGATGTAAATGGCCAGTATGGATGCCATGGGGCCGTGTCACGATCGATCTGGAAATGCAGGTGCGGAGTGGTCGCCGTTCCGGTGTCTCCGCTGGTTCCGATCAGCTGTCCTTTGCCCACTGTCTGCCCCTCGCTCACATGAATCTCATCCATGTGGTTGTAGGCTGAATAAATGGTGACTTTCTTGTTGGGATCGCTTATATCGGGAACATTGCGATGTTCGATTACCACATGATGTCCGAAACCGGAATTCTGCATTGATACTTTCACGACGCGTCCGTTCGCGATGCTTTTTATCGGTGTTCCGATAGGCATCTTGATGTCGACGGCCGGATGTGAACCGCTGTATTCCTGATGATCCAGCTGGTAATTTCCTAAATAAACGACCGGATAAGTAATTTTTGCGTTTCTGATTTTGTCGTGAGACGAATTACCCCATTGTAAATTAGTGTCCGGGAATTGCATCTGCTGTAGGTCATAGCTTGGCAGGGCCACCAGCAGATTGGCGCTGACAGAACTGTAGATTGTTGTGTTATTGTTTCCGCCCCAGTTAGTCCAGTCCGGCACTTTATCGACAGGGGAAACTGTTCCGGTGAAAGGCGTGGGAGCCTCAAGAACGCTCGCCTTAAACAAATAGCCGCCAGTTTGCTGAAAGTAATAGACGAAGAGGGATGCCAGGATTACCAGAATAACCAGGGCGGCGTGCCTGAAATGCTGATCGTACTGATGGATCCAGTGTTTTACCTTTCGCAGGAAGCCTGGCTCCTGAGACTTTTTTCGTCTATTTATTTTACTAATCTGAAAGGCGTTTTTTCTTTTTGACATTTGTTTTGATTCCTGACTAAGAAAATCCTATAATTATAGCAAAGTTTAGCGAAAAAATCAACCTTGTATGAGGATTCAGGGCATCAAAATCAAAGGTTTCCGTAATCTTAAGGTGGTGGATCTCACTTTTGAAGAGGGTGTTCCGATTCACGCTTTTGTTGGGTCTAACGGGCAGGGAAAGACAAATATTCTGGAGGCGATTTACCTCTGCAGTCTCTCCAAGTCTTTTCGTACCCGAACCAATTCAGATTTAGTTGGTTTTGAAGAGGAATTTTCCAGCGTAAAGGTTGACACGGACAATGAAAAATTGGAAGTGATCGTCACGGCGAGACCCGCCCAGAAGGTCCTTAAAGTGAATGGCCTCAAAAAGTCGGCGCCTGAGTTTATAGGGAACATGAGGGCGGTGTTTTTTTCGCCGGATGATCTGGCTTCTATGTCTTTTGCACCCAAACTGCGCCGGCGTTATCTTGACATCGTTCTTTCCCAGCTCAATCGGGGCTACCTGGATAAGCTGATGGACTATAATGATGCCTGCCGGCAGCGCAATTCTTTACTGAAGGCAATAGCGGAAGGCAGAGCCGATACCGATGAACTTGAGTTCTGGGATGAAAAGCTCGCTCAGCTTGGATCTTTTATCGCGCAGGAACGGGAAGATCTGATTAATCACTTGCAGGAATTGGTCAGACGGCACTACCGTGAGATTTCAAAGTCCGATGCCGAGGTGACAATCGTTTATGAATCCGAAGTTCGCGGCGTTAAACCCAAAGAACTCGGGGATTTATATAGGAACGGCCGAAGGCGTGATCTTGCCGTCTGTCAGACGCGTCTGGGACCGCACCGCGATGATCTGAAATTCCTATTGGGCGGAAAAGATATGGCTTTTTTTGCTTCCCGCGGCGAATGGAGAAGCCTGGTTTTAGCCCTTAAATTCGCGGAAATCGACCTGATCAGGGAGCGTACCGGTGATGACCCGATTCTGCTTTTGGATGACGTGTTCTCGGAACTGGATGCGGAACGTCAGAAGTATCTGTTTAACGCCACTGGAAAAAGTCAGACTTTTCTGACAACAACGCATAGGGAATTTATTGACGCATTGCCCGCGGCGCATACAGTTTACAGGGTTGATGGCGGTTTAATTGTTAGCAGCTAGATGTTGACTTCTATAAATAAAGCGGTAAAATGGTCTGGCAATGTGGATGCTTCCTCTTTATGCAGAGAGTAAGAAGCCGCCTTGCGATTAATATTAACCAGACTGCTTAATTTTTGCTTATGTTTAAAATAACCGACGACAATATTTCTATGGAAGATCTGCTGAACAGTTCAGTGGATTTTGAAAAGCCCAAACTTGGTGCTGTTATCACCGGCAAGGTGGTCAGTGTTGCGAAAAACCGATTGGTAGTTGACCTTAATGGAGTGGCGGTTGGTATCTCCAGCGGCCGTGAGACGCATGACAGCAGTGACACGATCAGTGATCTGAAAGAGGGTGATGAAGTAAAAACGGTTGTGATTGAAGAAGAGAACGAAGATGGCATGGTAGTCCTTTCTTTAAAACGCGCCGCTCAAACGACTACCTGGGATCGTTTTGATAAGGCTTATAAAGACGGCGATATTATTGATGTCACTATCGCGGAAGCCAACAAAGGGGGCCTTATGATTGACGTTGACGGCATAAAGGGCTTTATTCCTGTTTCTCAGCTGGCACCAGCTCATTACCCGAGAGTGGAGGATGCGAACAGCACCCAAATTCTTTCCAGACTTCAGAAATTGGTCGGGATCAAGCTTAATGTCAAGATTATCAATCTGGATCGCGGTACAGGCAAGATGATACTCTCTGAGCGCGCCGCTCAGCAGGGCAAAGCTAAGGCTTCTCTTGGCGAGCTTAAAGTCGGAGACCGCGTTAAGGGGCGTGTTTCCGGCGTGGTTAAGTTCGGTATATTTGTTACCTTTGACGGCCTTGAAGGACTGGTCCATATTTCGGAGATTGCCTGGGGACATGTTTCCAATCCTCACCAGTATGCCAAAGTCGGTGATGAGGTGGAGGTTGAGATCATCGGTATCGAAAATGAGAAGTTATCGCTTTCTATGAAGCGTCTGATTCCTGATCCCTGGTCCGTGATTGAAGAGAAATATCCTATCGGTTCCAAAGTCAAAGGAACCATCAACCGCTTTTCGCCTTTTGGCGCTTTTGTACAGTTGGAGGACGATATCAACGGCTTAATACATCTTTCTGAGATTTCCGATCAGAAAGTTGAAGATCCTGCAGACTTTTTGGATGTCGGTCAGGAAGTCGAAGCTGAAGTTATTAACATCGACCGCGACGAACATCGTATCGGTCTTTCTCTGAAGAGCGGCAAAAGCAAAGCCGCTAAGAAGAAGAGTGTGAAGGCTGAAGAGAAAATTACAGAGAAAGAAGAGGAAAAGGCTGCTGTTGCAGAGGTGAAGGAAGAAGCCGAAGAGAAACCAAAGAAGAAGGCTGCGGCCAAGAAAGAAAAGGTGGAGAAATTAGAGGAAGAAGTCGAAGAGAAGGAGGAGAAGCCTAAGAAGAAACCTGCTGCCAAGAAGAAGGCTCCTGCTAAAAAGAAGGCAGACAAATAGACTTCGGGCTAGTATCATGTCTGCGTGATTGAACTCAATGACGCACAGAAGCAGGCAGTCGAACATAAGGACGGACCCATGCTGGTAATAGCGGGTGCGGGGACTGGTAAAACCCGTGTTATTACTGAACGGATAGCGCATTTAATTGAACAAAAAAGTTGTTCACCAAATGCGATACTGGCCCTGACTTTTACTGAAAAGGCGGCCGGTGAAATGGAGGCCCGTCTGGATGAACGAATGCCTATCGGCTACGAGTCTATTCAGGTTTCGACTTTTCATTCTTTCTGCGAAAAGATTTTGCGCCAGTACGGTATCGATATCGGCCTTTCACCAGGCTTTAAACTGCTTGAGGGCGTGAACCAGTGGAAGTTTTTAAAGGAGCATCTTTTTGACTTTGAACTCAGTTATTACCTTCCGTCCGGCAACCCGACCAAATTTATCGAAAGTCTGGTCAAATTTTTCGGGCGCATCAAAGACGAGGTTATTACCGTGGAAGACTTCCGCCATTTTGCCTCCGAAAAGGCTCTGAAAGCGCAGAATGATGAGGAAAAACTGGATGCCCGTAAGATGCTGGAACTGGCTGGCGCCTATGAAAAACACCAGTCGCTGATGGCCAAAAACGATTTCCTTGATTTTGCCGATCTGCAGTTTAAGGTGATCGAGCTTTTGAACGGCCGTCCGAACATCCTGAAATACCTCCGGCAGAAATACCTCTATATATTGGTAGACGAGTATCAGGACACCAATATCGCCCAGAATCATATTGTTGATCTCATTGCCGGGAAGCACCGGAATCTAATGGTAGTGGGGGACGACGACCAATCCATTTACAAGTTCCGCGGAGCCGCCATTTCGAACATCTTGCAGTTTGAGGAAAAGTATCCTGATTTAAAAAAGGTGGTCATTACCCGGAACTACCGGTCGAACCAGAAAATCCTCGATCTGGCCTACGCCTCGATTCAGAACAACAACCCCGACCGCCTGGAGGTGAAGTCAAAAATCAATAAGCAACTGAAGGCCCAGTCGGAAGGGAAGGATGACAGCGTGAAGCTGGTTCACTGCACCACCGTAGATCAGGAAGTGGCTTACGTGCTGGAAGAGATCAAGCTGGCCACTTGCCCTCTTTCGCAGATCGCCATACTGGTTCGCGCGAACGCCTACTCTAAGCCTTTTGTCGACGCCCTGAAGAAAGAGAACATTCCGTACCAGTTCCTGTCCGAACGCGGGCTTTACGGCAAAGACGAGGTCAAAGAGCTGATCAGCCTGCTTCGCGTTGTCGCGAACCCAACTGATGATATTTCGTTTTTCCGGGTACTTCGGATGGATTACTGGAAACTACACATGCAGAGCATCGTAAACCTGATCGACCAGAGCAAAAAGAAGTTCCAGAGCCTGTGGTCGCTGGTCAAAAACAGCTCCGAGACCAAACATCTCGCCAAAATTCTGAGCGAACTCATTGAATATTCCAAAGAGCACACGGCCGGCGAAGTCCTTTTTAAGTTTACGCAGGACTGCGGGCTCTATGAAACCCTGCTTTCCAAAAACACGATCGAGGCCGAGGAAAAGATCACCAATATCGCATCATTTTTCGGGCGTATCCATCAGTTTGAACGCGAAAGCGAGGATGCTACTGTGGTCAGCTTTGTGGAGTACCTGAATCTGGCCGAGGAAGCGGGCGAGAACCCCGCCGCGCGATTCGACATTGGCGGAATTGACGGCGTTCAGATCAGTACGGTGCATGGGGCCAAAGGCCTTGAATTTCATACAGTCTTTTTGCCCAGCCTGGCCGCCCGCCGATTCCCATCGGACAACCGCGGGGATACGATTGAAGTGCCGCCCGAGCTTATTTCCGAAATCCTGACGGAAAGGGACTTCCATCTGGAGGAGGAACGCCGGCTGTTTTACGTGGCCGTAACTCGCGCCAAAGAAAACCTGCACCTTTTATACAGCGACTTTTATTCCTCCTCAAATTCCCAGAACCCGCGGCCCAAAAAGCCGAGTGTGTTTGTACAGGAGATCGCTGACCGGATTCCCGTAAAAATCGAAAAGACGGCTGAGGGCGTCCAGCGCTTCCTCAAGCCCGAATCCGTCGACCTCCCCTTAAGCGCCCAGCTGGAACACCGCGAACCACTGACCCGATTCAGTTACTCCGCCCTTTCCAGTTTTGAAGACTGCCCCCGGAAGTTTGAATACAATTACCTATTAAAAATCCCTCAGCCCCCGAATGGCGCCACGAGCTTCGGTTCCAGCCTTCATAACACCCTTAACGAGTTCTATACGCTGGTTACCCAGAGCAAACAGGCTTCGTTGTTTGAAGCTTACGAGGAAGACCTAACCCTTTATAAACTCCTGAAGATTTTTGACGAGAAATGGATTCCGGCGGGCTATGAATCCAAGGCCCACATGGAAACTCTGAAGAAGCGCGGAAAGGAAATCCTGACGAAGTTCCACGAGCATTTCAAAAACGAGGTCAGCCGCATTGAATTTCTGGAAAAAGGCTTCAAGCTGAAGATGGGGGATTATACGATTACCGGCCGTATTGACCGCGCTGACCGCCTGCCGGACGGGACGCTGGAAGTAATCGATTATAAGTCCGGCAAGTCCAAAAGCCAGAAGGATGTGGATAAAGACCAACAACTGATGATCTATGCTCTGGCGGCCCGTGACTGTTTTGGCCTGCCGGCCAGCAAACTGACCCTTTATTTTCTCGACGATGACCTAAAAGTGTCGACGGAACCCGATTCTGAGAAGCTGGATAAAATGAAGGGTGATATCATCGAAACCGCCGACCAGATCAACAAGTCCGACTTCGCTCCCACGCCGTCAAAATTCGTGTGCGGGTTCTGTCCGTACAACAAGATATGTGACAGAGCGGAGGTGTAGCGTAAAATATATATGGATTTTACTGCATCTCAAATAAGGAAGATCAAAAAATAGAAAGGTACATATGTTAGAATTTAAACTGAATTTTAACGACTAAGTGATGACTCAATTCTCCCAAAAAAAGCTCTTGGCTTTGATACATAAAGCATTTTCCCAATTAAGAAGTACATTGGCTGTTATTTTGTGTATCCTTATAATCCTTTACACCACGATGAATTTTTTTGCGGAATCGATCGGGGAAGTTGTGAACCGTTCGGAATTTCTGCATTTTGGTTTCTGGGCGTTAGCACAATTGTTCTTTTTTCCGTCGGCTCTACTGATTATTCTGGTTGCTACGATATTCTATTCGATCCGACCGGTAAGGCGTTTACGGGATTTGTTGTACCCTATTCTGATCTCAACATCTGCAATTTCATTGGCGTATTGGCTTTATATTTTCGCTACATCAAAGGAGCGGGGGCCTATTCTTTTCCTCATATATATCGCAATCTGGACTGCCTATTTCGCTTCCGTTCCACAGGCCTTTGTCCATCTCATTCTACCTGACGGTAAACCGCAGAAGACGATCTGGCGCAAGTTATTCTATGTTATTACAAGATTTGTGATCGCATCTGTTGTCCTTTTTTTGATGTTGGAGGCTCATTCAATACTCGGGCGAATGTTTGGTGTTACGCCGGATTAAATTCGCTATTTGTAATAAGCAATAATCATCAATCTCTCAACTTTCATCAAAGACTTCCGCGATCTTTACCTCAAGTCGCCCCAGTGCGGGTCATGGACGCGGGCGAGCGAGAACTGTGATTACGGTGACATCATTACGGTCTCCAGAGACTGTTATATGTGCTTCAATTCCGGCAATTGCCGGGACACGTACTACTGCGAAGATAGCCGGGCTCTGACAAACTCGGTGGATTGCGCTTTTTGTGAGTCCTGCGAACTGTGTTACGAGTGCGTGGACTGCCTGAACTGCTATAATTCCAACTTCTCTCAGGATTGCACGAACTGCGAGGATATCCATTTCTCTTACGATTTACGGCGGTGCCGGCATTGTATCGGCTGTGTCGGCCTGCGGGACAAGGAATACTGCATCTTCAACCAGCAGAAGACAGAAGAAGAGTACGAGAAGGCTCTTCAGACGCTAGATACCTCTAAGCCCGAAATCATCACTCTATTGGATCAACGATTAGAGGAATTAAAGCGGAAAGTTCCACGGATGTTTGTTCACCAGTTCGACACGCAGGACTGCTCGGGGGATTACATTTACCACAGCAAAAACTGTTACCGGTGTTTTGATACGCGCCATTCGGAAGACAGCGGTTATATTTTTCAGGCCAACCTCGATAAAGGCACGACCGACAGCTGGGACTGCGGGCCGGTACCCACAGGTCTTGAGCTTTGTTACGACGTCTGCCTCGCGCATTACTCCTTCAACTGCAGGCACCTGTACTGGTGTGGCTACCTCAAAGACTGCCAGTACACTACCAACTCTTTTAATTCGAAGAACCTGTTCGGGTGTCATTACCTGGATAAAAAGGAAGACGGTTACTATATTTTGAACCAGAAGGTGGAGGAGGGATTTTATCGGGAGACGACAAAAAAGATCAGCGAGGATCTGAAAAGTAGGGGAATCTACTCAATCTACGACCTTTTAAACAAGAATCCTGATGAGGAGCCGATCTTCTGTCCGAAGACCCAGCGGGCCCGTCAGTGTGTGGTTTGTGGCGAGGGCTTTGAGCTGGTCGATGCCGAGGTCAAATTTTATGACGAAATGGATATCATGTATCCCGTTAAGTGTCCCGAGTGCCGTAATATGCAGCGCACCCGCCTCCGCAACGATCGTACCATGTACAAACGAAAGTGTGACAGCTGCAAAAGTACACTTATTTCCACGTACCCTCCGGACAGCCCATACATCGTTTACTGTCTGGACTGTTACTGGAAACATATCGGTTAATCTTTTAAGAATGCCTGAATCGATCACTAAATCATGCAAGAAATGTAAGAAGACCTTTCTGATCATCCCTCAGGAGGCGGCCTTCTATGCTACCAAACATCTCCCCACGCCCGACCACTGTCACGAGTGCCGCAGGAATCGGCGAAAAGGGCTCAGGAACGAGCATAAACTGTACAATCGGAAATGTGCCAAATGCGGTACTGGCTTCAAGACTACTTACTCCGAAAGCTCCCCGTACATTATCTATTGTGAGAAGTGTTATTTTGAAGCAATTGCCGATTGAATCTTGACGGAATGAAGAGTGAACTTATCGAAACGGCCGACAAAATCAATAAATCCGACTTCGCTCCCACGCCGTCAAAATTCGTGTGCGGGTTCTGTCCTTACAACAAGATTTGTGATCGGGCGGAGGTGTGAGGGGTTCGAGTAATTACCAGCCACTGTGATAGCGGGGAATTAACCGAGTAGGGCTCTGTCGTGAGTTCCCGATTTGAATGGTATATGCTTTCCTGGTCAGTCATCATCGCAGGGCCGGCATTTCTTATAGGAATTTTATTTTTGATTACCTGGTTTAAAAAAAGAAAAATATAGCGTAGTATGTTTTTGTTATAACCAACATTAATATGAAAAATAAAATACTTTCAATTGCCTTTATTACCGGCACCTTGTTTTTGGCAGGGTGTAAAACAGTTGATAAGCTTCCTGGGCCGCCGTCACTGCCAGCTCGGGTCATACCACCAACGACTAATACAACAATTCCAACGAGTGTGCAGGTTGTTGGTTCCGTGTTGACCGAGTCAGAGGCTAAACAGATCGCGGAAAGCGAGTGCATAAAGGGCGGAGAGACCCTTGAGTCCGGCTTTTACAACGAAAACAGCAAAACCTGGTGGTTCGACGCCAATCTGAACACCGTGAAAGAAGGCTGTAATCCGGCCTGCGTGGTGTCCGAAGACGGCTCCACTGAAATCAACTGGCGTTGCACGGGCCTCCGTCTGGATGAATAGTTTGCGGAAGTGTGTTAAAATACTTCTCCTATCTATTAACCAGAATCTTGTTTAGGTATGAGTAACTGCGATATAAAGCCTATTCCCGACAATGTTTTGCGGTGGAGCGGTGACAGGCGAAGGCTGCTGGACAGAGTTGAACTGAGAGAAGAGTATCAGCGTCGTCTGGTGCGCGCTGTGTTCACGTACACGGACTCGGAGGGTGAGACTACCCGCACGCTCAGCCGGGACACATCGACGAATCAGTATTATCTTGAGAAACAGCTTAGTAACAGAGATGCCATAATAAGGGTACTTAGCTTGTGGGAAGTAATGATGCATCCGTCTGATTTCACCTTAATGAAAGAACAGCTTGGTGTTTCCGAGGCAACAAGAGATGCGGTGGACCAAAGTATTGCCGGGCATAAATGATTTGACAGGTAAACAAACGTTCACTAAAATGAGTTTACAATGAATTCATCCCGTATTTGTGTTAAATTATAAAAAGTGGATCTGAATACTATACTTCTCATCATCGGCCTCGGCGCTATCGCCTACATCGGCTACAGGATTCTTCATCGGCTTGAAAAACCGAAAGAAGATCAGGCAATGGAAATGCTGCAGAAGCACCTCTTCGAGATTCAGAAGGGGATTCAGGCTCAGGACAGGACGCTTAATGAGCAGCTCAATAAGAGCCGTGACGTTCTTTCCGAGTCACTTCAAAAGCAGTTCGCGACGACCGTGAAAATGGTAAAAGACGTTCAGGACGGGAGTAAGGCCGTTGCCGAGAGCTTAACCAAAATGGAAGCTACCAGCAAGCAGGTTCTTGGTTTTACGGAACAGATGAAGAGTCTCGAGAATATTCTGAAGAACCCAAAACAGCGGGGGATTCTGGGCGAGTTTTTTCTGGAAAATCTGCTTTCCAACCAACTGCCGCCCACTCATTTTAAAATGCAGTACGGGTTTAAGAACGGCGAAGTGGTGGACGCGGCAATTTTTGTGCGCGACAAGGTCATTCCGGTCGACGCCAAGTTTTCACTGGAGAATTACAATGCCATGATGGAAGAAAAGTCTGAAGCTCAAAGGGAAAAACTTGAAAAGGAATTTAAGTCGGATCTGAAAAAGCGCATCGACGAAACAAGCAAATACGTCCGGCTGGACGAGAACACGACAGACTTCGCCTTTATGTTTATTCCGGCTGATGGGGTGTTTTACAATCTTTTAAGCCAAAAAATCGGCACGCTGGACGTAAACACGCATGATCTGATTGAATACGCCTTTAAAAAACATGTGATCCTGGTTTCGCCCATGACTTTTTACGCTTATCTGCAGACGGTGATGCAGGCGCTAAAGGCGCTAACCATTGAAAAGCAGGCTGTTGAAATTCAGAAAAGAGTAGGGGAACTGGGCCGGCATCTGAATGCTTATCAGGACCACATGAATAAGGTGGGAAGCCACCTGTCCACTACTGTGAATGCCTACAACAATGCCGGAAAAGAGTACGGTAAAATCGATAAGGACGTGATCCGCATAACCGAGGGCGGAGTGGCGGTGGAGGCTGATATCCCTGTTATCGACCGGCCGGGAAGCTTTTCGGAGCCCGGTGGCGAGCTTAAGCTGAAGCTCGGTGAACCCGTTAAAAGAATGATTGCCCAGGAGGACTAGTTTTGATAAGCTGAAAGCGTAAAAAAATAAAAATACATGCTTAAAAAGATAATGATCGCTTTGGTGCTGATAATCGGGCTTCAGGTAATGCCTGTGTGTTTTTTGTCATATGTACCTGTTACCTATGCTGAAGACTCAGAGCCGGGAGAAACCATTGATGACCCCAGCTTTATGTTCGATCTGGGCGCGATCACACACGAGGGAATTAAGGGGACGACGCGGCAGGGCTGGATCCGTCAGGGTATCAATTATTTCTTCGAAAAAATTATCGGTTTTCTGGCCGCGGTAATCGGGTCACTGGCTGTCCTTATGCTTTCTGTGGGCGGCTTTATGATGCTGGCTTCCGGCGGAGACGAAAATATGTACAATAAGGGAAAGGGCTTCGCGAAATTTTCGCTGATCGGCTTAACGATTACCCTGCTTGCTTATATCTTAGTGGCGCTGGTTCAGCTGCTTATTACCAGTATTTATGGTTAAGTCTTTTTTAAAAAAATCAGGTCTTGCGCTTATTACTATTTTGCTGGTGCAGGCGGTTGCGTATGGCAGTGAGCCCAATAGCCCCTCTGAGGCCAGCTTTAAAAGCCGCTGCGCGCCTGAGAACACCAAGGACCTGGGCTTTCCGCCATGCGCGGACTCGCCATCCGAGTGCGAGTCTGGCTCACCGGAAGAAAGCCCCTGCCGTAATACCCCTTTTAATTGTCTTTTCCTGCAGGAACCGATAGGCGGAAAGCCGGGATATGATCTTTTTAAAGTGAGTTGTTCGCCTAATCCTAATGCAGGTGCGAAGGGTGACTCAAAAGAGCAGGCGGAACAGAAGGCTAAAGCTAATAAATGTCCAAGTAAGACAGTGCTTTGTGAAACTACCCTTTGGTACGGAGAGGCAATTGTCGGCGATGATCAGGGTCCGTTTCAGGCAATTTTGGCCTACGAGGAAGGAAAGGAGACTCAGGGGCCATTCGGTATTGTATATAATTACCTGGGCCTGGTTTATAATTTCCTGTCAGGGCTGATTGTTGCTTTTGTGGTTCTGGTAGCCATTATCGGCGGAATCCGTATGTCCACGTCCGCCGGTTCCGACAAATACACGGAGGGCAAGAATATGATTATAAAGGCGCTGGTCGGTATGATCTTATGGTTCACAGCCTCGGTGATTCTTTACACGATTAACCCGACTTTTTTCACATTTTAATTTTATTTATGATGACCTTCTTAACGCGTATGATTCCCACGGCACTCGGGGCTCCGCCTACCAGCGGGGACGCGATTATTTCCAAGCCTGCCGGTTCAGGTATTCTGCCGGGAGCGGGAGTGGAAGGGTCGGACATCCAGTCCAGCGTGCTTTTTGTAAAAATCATCCCTTTTCTGATCAGCTGGGCTATCAATCTGACTATCGGCCTTGCGGTGTTAGCCCTTATTGCGGGCGGTTATATGTATCTGACGGCTTATGGTGACACGGAAAAGCATGACCGTGCCAGGCGCACGCTGACCTATGCCATAATTGGTTTAATTCTTGCCTTAACGGCCTATGGAATTGTGGCGATTGTAACCAGTATCAGAATTTCTTAATATGAAAAACATAAGGAAAACAATCGGGATTTTAACGGGGGCGATTATATTTATGTCGTTATCGTCGCAGGTTCTGGCTCTGAACCG
>Ga0180007_10001214_pt1 | contig 36767 bp, 32 predicted proteins | sample MM_PC_MetaG_FD_121122 | JGI IMG/M metagenome (GOLD analysis project Ga0180007, IMG submission 121122) | Groundwater microbial communities from the Aspo Hard Rock Laboratory (HRL) deep subsurface site, Sweden - MM_PC_MetaG | ecosystem: Environmental > Aquatic > Deep subsurface > Groundwater... | reverse complement strand
GTTACGCTTATGCGAACTGGTTCCATAGTTTAACACCTATGGGTAAGGAGGTGTCTTAATATTTTTAAATCTTGTGTATGAACTTAACCCTTTATATGATTATCAAACCTTGAAATATGAACTAACTTGACAAATTGATATTGTATTTCGCGTAACAGTTTAGTCCCCACATTTTGCACGATTATTCATGGCTTCAGCTTGAATTATTGTACAGTGCAGCCTGAGCTGTCGGAGTGTCGGCTGTGAGAAGTATTTGCAGGAATTGTCCTGGGTGAACACCTTGTCTTCTGGCGGTTTGTACTAGACTTGAAAGAATACTATGAGCTTTTAGGCCACTTTCTGATCGGGTTCCAAAACATATTTTGCGGAAGATAACCAGATGCCTTAGAGACTGTTCTGCATGATTGTTTTTAGGCGGTACACCGGGATACCGGAGGAAAGTAAAAAGGAACTTTTGTTCCGGGCCTGTCAGATAAGCCCTCAATGTTTCTGCGGGTTTGAACGAAAGCGGCCGTTTGCGGATGTTGGAAAGTTGTTTGATAAAGCGATTAGCGATGCCTTCCGCTGATTCCCAGGATATATCACCTGAGTTTAACTTCCTTGCTGTGTCGCAGGCTTTTTTGAAAAAGGCTATGACCCGATCACAAAACCGGTCTGTTGCTGTGTCTTTTTCGGCTTGCGGCAATAATACATGTTCTCGTTTGACTTCTTTGGCTTTTGTTATTATATGCGCCAGACAGGACTGCCACTGACTTCCAATACCATTATAGGCAGCATACCGGTCACGAACCAGGATGCCCTCAAAGTGTTCTCCGAAAATTGCTCTTGCCACGCTACCTGACCGATGTCTGTTTATGTGAAAATAAGCAAGTTTTTCATTTCCGGCAAACCATACATAATGCCCTATACCGTCATTTCGCCAGGAGGTTTCATCAGCATGAACCACATCGGATACTCTGATTTTCTCAAGTAAATCTTCATGAATAGACGCTCCGCAAGCAGATGCTTTTCTGTCGAATCCAACAGCAGAGGCAGGAACAAATTTTAACCCAAATATATCACGAAATAACTCGGTCGTTTTTCTATAAGGGATACCTATTCGGTATCGCAAATAAAGTGCTACAGATTTTGCAACCGGACCGATAGGAGCATTTGAAATTTCATCTTCACCGGCACAACAGGACGATTGCACCTTGTACAGAAAGCTTGCCCATGCAGAAAACGAGTAACCACAGTTCGTGGGTTAATGACAATGTCTTCCTGTATATGTTCGCGCAACTCCTTTAAAGGAGTCAGATGTTTCTTCCGGCAATAAGGGCATGTCGTTGGAGCAGGCACAAAAACGCTTTTGTCAATGCGCTTCGGTTTGGACCTCGCCCATCCGGGATGGCCCACCGGCGCACCGCGTTTTTTCTTTTTTTGTTGGTTGGAAGACGAGCCTATATCCTCTGAAATACTATCGTCTTTTTTCTTATTTGCTTTAAATTGCTTCTGATGCAACATTTTTAATTTTGCCTTAAGCTCCGAATTCTCCCCTTCCAGAAAGCGTATCCGTTTATCTCTGTTTGCTAAGCTATCATAAAATTTATCGATTATCCGCAGATGCTCACTGTAAACATCTTTGCCTCTTCGGTACTCACCCAGAATCCACTTGGTTGACAGCCAGTCCAGGTGAGGGCATGAGTCCTTATGAGGGCATTTAAAATCACGCGGCTGATAAAACATGCTACTCGTTTTCAAGTTTAAGCAGTTCCCAGTTGACTTTAGACAAAGCCTGCATAAGCTTCCAGAGCATTTTATAACGGCTGCTCATCTCCAATGCTTTTGGAGCAATGATTTTTCGGACATAAAGTGTTACGGTTTTCCCTTCAACTTTGGTTGTGAGGTTATGCCCAGTCATAGACGGCGACTTTGCGACTGTCCCAATAAGAAAGGAATCGAGCATTGCACAAATGTCTTCCTTGAGTCTGGTTTGTTTTTTTTTCAGAATATCCGTACGTTTCATATTTGTCTCCTTAAATGAGTATTAATACTCCTGTAATTTACATAAAAAAAGGCCCGCTTGTCAAGAGAAAAGCAAACCAAACTAAAAATAATGCTAAAATAGTTACCGAAAGAACTAAACTGTTACGATGTATTTTTACGCGGGGAAATCCCTCGCGGAGAAATCCCGAATATCATCGGAATGCCTGAACGTTCAGCACGCAGGGTCGTCAGTAATTTACTGGTAAAAGGATATTTGGTTTCCGATTCGGAAAAAGGGCCTGTAATGCTCGGTTTTCCAGCATCCGTGGTGGGATATTATTTCCCTCGCCTTTATCCTGAAGGAGTTGAATCCAATCTTGATTAACCCATGTACTACTTCTTATTTACTGCAAATCCGGCATCCAAGCAGGCATTGCGGGCACAACAAATGCAGCGAATCGCAAAACCCTGCATTATATGTGCTTGTCCCGCATCCTTCACAAACTAACGGATCAATCGATTTGCTTGAAGGGTTATATATCATGGCAAGTTTTTTTGTTTTCCGGCCGATGGCTGCATTGTAGCTAATCTTAACGGATGGAGAATTAATGATCATGGCTCCGCATAATACAAGCCGTATCTTGATGCTGTATTTTTTAAAAAGGTCATCTTTTTTTTTCTCAAGCTCAAGAGGAATTAATAGTATCTTTTCCTGGCGATCCGATTTTAACTGATCTGAAATACCCGGCCTTTTCAAGCTGTTTTCCATTTCCCGCTTTAGCCCGGTATAGTATTCATCTAAATTATCAACATCCCGTTTAAACCGTCTGTTCATGTTGCTCTGAAACATTTTAATTTCATCGGCAAGAACAATAGGAACATTATTTTCGACCGCCTGAATCAACCTTTCAATTACGGTTTTTTCAATAACACTTTTCCTGTTCCCTGATTCATATTTTTTTTCGGTATAATAAAGAGCGTCTTCTATTCCTGCAACACAAGCTCCGGTTTCAAGATTAAAGCACAAAGACACCATGCCTTCTTTCTGTTCATCGCTTTGAGCTATATACCGACATGGAAGAACAATATACCGGGTTAATGTTTCAGCATGGTTTTCAACCGTACCTGAAGCGCCGTTAAACGAAAATATATCCGTTATCAGCTTGTCAAATCCCTGGCTTTTTATATAATTAAAATGCAGTGAGCATTCCACCACCGGAATGGTATCACAAACATGGTTTAATATTTTATCAAGAAACGCTGAACCGTATGCAACGGAAAAATCCCCCTGGGCATCTTCTCCGGTTTGAACTTTAAAATGATCGGGAGTATTTAGTTGCTCCGCCAATGCTTCAGGAAGCAGTACTTCCATCTGATCTGCATGACTTTCCGTTGCTACACCATAAATCCGAAAAAATTTTTTGGAAAAATCTGTGAGCGTTTGGTCAGAGTTAGAGTTCATAATTTTCTCCAAAAAGATTCTTGTCTAGTTCTCTGGTTTTTTCATGTTGTGTTTTTAAACGCTTCAAATGCGAACCAAAACCGGCAAATTCTTTTTCCCGTTCAGCCTGAGATGGTGCATTAACCCAGATATTATATACAATATCCTCGAATTCGGATTCTCCGTGGATACGGCCGATTATCATATCAATCTCACCGATAACCATTTCGAACATATTAATTTTACGGTCAAGGATCTCAAGTATATGATCCTCAATACTCCCGGCATTACACAGATTATAAATCATTACCTGTTTGTCCTGACCTATCCTGTGAATTCTTCCTATACGCTGCTCGATTTTCATAGGATTCCACGGCAGGTCGTAATTAACCATCTGACAACAAAATTGGAGATTTCGGCCTTCTCCGCCAATCTCGGTAGTGATCAGAACATCCTTTTGTTCACGAAAAATACGGATTTGTTCATCTTTTGTAACATTGTCCATACTGCCGTGAAAAAGGACATGCGGAATATCGTACCAGGTTAAAAATTCGGAAACCTGCTCAAGTGAACCAATATATTTTACAAAAACTATAATTTTACCTTTTTGTTTCTGTATCAGTTTGAGAAGTGTTTTGTTTTTTCCCGTTTCTCCCATAATTGTGCGGCACAGATTGACTATTCTTCTTATTTCATCCTGATTCTCATCCGGCAGGTCTTTTTTGGCAAGAATCCGGTTCAGAGTGATTTCCAGTGCCCGCGGCGATGATCCTGCTTCAGCAAGCAGATTTTTCAGTAAAAGCCTGGCTCCGGCACCTTTTGTCCGGTTGATGGCATCAACCAGACAAACTACGCGTTCATACAACTCGTTTTCACTTTGCCCCGGTTCAACACGAATTGTTTGTGCAAATCTGGGTGGAATATCAATCTTAGCCAAAGCCCTGGTATTGCGGATCATCACCTGACCGAGAAGTTCTCTTAACTGCCTTTTGTTTTGAGGGCTGGCCGGATCTCCTTTTGTCATGAATTCTTTTCGAAATTCCGTTTGTGTCTTTAACTGGCCTGGTTTTAACAAAGTAATCAGGTTGTATAACTCCATAAGGTTGTTTTCAACCGGAGTCGCAGTTAAAAGCAGCAAGAACCTTTTTTTAAGGGCATTGACCAGTTTCCAGTTAAGCGTGCTGCGGTTCTTTAAGTGATGCGCTTCATCAACAATTACAATATCATATTCTCTTTCTGTTACATGTTTGAAATTTTTTGGTGATTTGGCATGGTTGATGGACGCCAGAATAAACGGCCTATCCCAAAAATCATCACTGTTCTTAAACTCGGGGTCATCAGTAGACGTAACATCTATCCCGAATTTCACTTTCAATTCTTCCCGCCACTGGCTGACAAGAGGTGTAGGGGTCAGGATCAATGCGTTTTTTACCATTCCCCGCTGTATATACTCCTTAAGCACAATTCCGGCTTCTATTGTTTTACCAAGGCCTACCTCATCAGACAAAAGCGCACGCCCTCTGAAGGTCTTTAAAACTTTTCTGGCTGTTTCCTCCTGATACCAAAATGATTTTATATTTTTTAAGGAAGAAAGGCAGATTAAATTTTCAAAAGAATCCATAAAATGGAGCCGGTGTGCTTCCAGGATCAAATTGTAAAGATCAACAGCAGCCGTAGTCCGGTTTTCTGCAAGACTTTTTGTGAAAGATAAAGTGTCAATCGAAAATGTCACCGGGATATCCGGCAAGTCCTGTTTTTGGGGTTTTGCAGGTTTTGCCGGAGGCTTCCTGTCGGAGTCAGCAGCCGGTTCGGGGTTTTCCTGTTTTATTATTGGCTTCCTTACGATTTGAATCTTTTTGGACTTGTTTTTCTGTTCAAGCATGTACAGGCAGTATTGCCTGGAATCGGCTATTCGGGATTTAATCTTATTTTTTTTCTGAATATGTATTTCCGGTAAACGGACAAGAAGTACTTCCAGAATATTTATGGCATCCTCAAACCGTTTTTCTTTAACAAGGGTATCGGCATAAAGCGGCAGGAATTCATTCTCCAGTTTGTTTATGCGGTACAATTTATCCAATCCGATCAGCAAAACATCATTTCTTCCCATTTCACGCCCGATATAGATTAATTCTCTCAAGCAATCCTCATCAGCCGGACTTAGTTTAATCGCTTTTTGTAAATATATTAGAGCATTTTCGTAATCTTTGGATTGAATCGACCACATGGCTTCATCATAATAGAATTCCGATTTCAGGCCTTTATTTTCCGCATGCTTCGCTTTACGCTTGTTTAGCTTTTTGGCCTTTTCCCTTGCTTTTCGTTTTTCTTCCTTTGTTTTCGCCATATTACAACACTCAAACCGATTATTAGTAAAACATCCTTGTTTAATAATACCTTTATGAATTATTGAAAGGTTGATATTAGAACAAAAAATTATATAATTTCAATGCTAAACTATATATAAAACCGGAGAAAATATATCATACAAAGGAGCTTTTTATGAACAGCATCTTTTCTGATCGGATTTCTGATGTCCCGCGTTCATTTATCCGCGAAATACTCAAGGTTGCACTTGATCCATCGGTAATTTCTTTTGCAGGCGGTCTTCCAAACAGAGAGCTTTTTCCCGTTGAGGAGATAAGAGAAGCAACAAATAAAGTATTTGGCATACACGGAAGAGATATTTTCCAGTACAGTAATTCGGAAGGTTATCAGCTCTAAGTTAATACAACAAAAACACGCACTATGCGGCTTAATTTCTCATGTGTAGATGAAGCAACTATTCGGATTGGGATCAGGAAACTGGGAAATACAATTAAGAAACTAACAATAAAATGATAAATATTTAACAAACCGATATTGTTCTTTGAAGCACACCGCTACAACCAACGGTAAATATTATGCTTAGCGGCGTGCTTCGTATCGACTTTAAAGACTTTCAATCAGTTTCATAATTTCCTATTACAAAACAATTGCCATATCCCCAAGCAAAACATCCGGAGGCACTGATTCACCACGGGCATTTATCTGTTCGAAGTAATCATGAAATCCGGTTTTGATTACTTCCTGTTCAAAAAATACTGCTTTTTGTTTATCGGGCATCTCCCATACTGCAATATACTTAAAATCGGCCTTGTATTCCGTGTCTTCGTCATTTATTGCAAAACTAATTAATTTCACACCGGATTCGGTTAACATCCCAATTACAGGCAAAAGGCTGTCTATGTAAGATTTGCGCTCGTTATCCGAAAGTCCGACCCATGCCGGTTTTGGCTTCCATAATTCTACGTAAATATGCATTTGCGTAGCTCCTTATCTGTTTTAATTGTGTTTTAAGTATTGAGCCAGTTTCAAAACACCACGTTTTGAGCTTGAACAAACTGAAACGTTTTTAAATTGGCTCTATTGGCAAATAATATATCATATGCTTGATAAAACTTTATAAACTTTCTCATGGTATGGGACACTAAGTCCATACTCTTTGGCACAATTTATTATGTATCCTGTGAATATATCAAGCTCCGTTTTTTTCTTTCTTTCAAAATCCATTTGCAGTGAAGATTTAGTTTCATATGGAAACAATGATACCTTATCAATTGACTTTTTGCAAATATCATCGGGAAGAAAAATCTTTTGATATTTTGAAACATTTTCAACTTCTTTTAATAGCCCTATTAAGATGCTTTTGCTTTGTTCATCCTCCATAATTTCGCCGAATGTCTTTTTGCAATAAGAAGTAGCACTTGCAAGAGGAGAAACAAACATATATTTTTCCCATATAACTTTCTTTATGTCTTTGCGGTATTCGGCCTTTATACCTGCATCTATTAGTAACTGCTCAATTTCCAAATATTCTTTACTTGTACTTTCATCTCCAAAATAAAATTGACATGATCCGCCCGATTGCCGGACAACACCGGCTTTTTCAATTGATGCACCGATATATACGCAGCCGTCTAATATCCGAGTATCAGGAAGCACAGCCTTTAAACGTTGTGAGTTATTCACACCGTTTAATATGGTAATCGCCACCGTGTTTTTATTCACACAATTTTTAAATAATTTTGCACTTTCTTCAAGATCATAGCTTTTCACACAAAATATTATTAAATCAAACAAACCGCAACTTTCCGGATCACTGCTTGCTTTGTAAGGTCTTGCAACAAAAGTACTCTCATCTGCAATTACTTTTAAGCCGTTTTTCAGAATTTCTTCCAGATGTTTTCCGCGGGCTATAAATACTGTTTTCATATCTTTTTTGTTTTCACAATACTTTGCCAGTTTCCCGCCAAAATATCCGCCCACACCACCGATTCCCATTATTGCGATATTCATTTTAATTCATGTAACCTCTTTAAAGAGATTTACCGACACTGATTCAATAAACTCGCCTGCTGTTTCCTTAAAACTCAGCAAATATGGTTGTTGGCTGTGAAAATCAAAAGATTTTCTATCAGCAAATTTTTCTATCATTGTAAACAAGTTTGGATTTTCAAGCCCTTCGTAAAGAACATAACTTATGCAACCTTCTTCTTTTCTGGTCGGTTCAATCAGGGCACTTAATGCATTTTTTAATTTTTCTGCACAACCTTCTTTAGCAATAAATGTTGCAACACAGGTAATATGTTCTTTCATTTCGTTACCTTCCTTTTTTTCTAAAGCCTATGGTTGAAATTTTCTGATGAGATATACCTGGATTTGCCCTGACAGCTTAAGCATACTGATCCATCTTTTTGAGGATAGGCTTCTCCGCAGTTAGTACATACAATTATTGCACCTTTGCTGTGCTTGCCCAAATATTTACTATCAATAGTTATACTTTGTATTCCACAGATATCAGCGCCTGCTTCCTCGATTTGTTCTAAAAGCAAATCTTTGTTCTGTTCGCTTTTTGTTTTGAGCTTAAAAAGCCAGCTTTTAATCTCCGGATAGTTTTCCAGCTTTTTCGGATCTAAATAAACACGAACCCCTTCTCCGGTAAATTTATCATAAAGGCTTAAGGCAAACAGGCCTAAATTGTTTACTGTAACCCTGCCGTTTCCTGTGGTACATGGTGTAAGTACCTGAATAGCATCAGGAAGACAGCTGGAAGTCTCACAAAGAGCCTCGAAAAGTACTCCTTCAGGCATATGCTGCAATGCATAATCGACCATTATTCCTCCGACAAGGATTCCCGGAGCTGGGTATCCATGAAAATCTTTGGCAGCAGCCACATACTCTTTAAAAGAATAATGGCCAATCATTTTTTTATTATTTTTCATTACTTTTTCCCAAATATATTTTTTTAAAATTATATCGACACATAAGGTGCTATTTGCACTTGCCTGTGCAACATTACTCATGGATGAATCATTTTCAACAAATAATTCCTCTTTTGAAAAGAATTGATACTAACGCATGGGTATATGCTATTCATCAAAGATTACAGGATCAAGTACAATAGCTCTATATGCACAAACCTTTGTGCACTTATTACATCCAACACATATGGAACCACGCTTTAGTCTTGTTTTTTTTAGTTTCTCATCAAAGATGATGTATTGTTTTGAGCAAACTACAATGCATTTTTTGCAACTTTGACATTTATCAGATTTAATCCGAATTCTATAGGCTAAATGCTTCTTTGCCTGTGCTACGGTATTCAACGGATACCTCCTCTTGACTCTTCTTGAAAACAACCCAATCCGGCTTCCCCGGTTTTTGAAATCAGATAAATTTATATAATACAAGATTGTATCAATTATCAAATACTAATGTGCTTTATTAATATATTGATAGCTTTTTTAAAATAAAATATGCATTAATGAAAATTCGTAAAAGTTGTGATACTTGCAAGAATAGGAATATTGAAATATAAGAGAGTTGGATTTATTACATTGATAATAATTGCTTTATTAAAGGCCATCAAAAACTACGGAAATAAAAATGAAATCAAAAGACATCGGATTTAAACTTATTGCCATTGATTCATGCGGTGCAAGACGGGGGGAATTTCAAACGGCTCACGGCATAGTGCATACTCCTGCCTTTATGCCTGTGGGCACCGCCGGATTTGTACGATCTATTACTCCAAGAGATGTTGCCGAAACGAATTCCGAAGTTGTGCTTGCAAACACTTATCATCTTTCCATCGGTGAAAGACTTGCTACGGTTAAACGATTGGGAGGTCTTCACCGTTTTATGGGCTGGAATAAAACCATACTTACCGACTCAGGCGGTTTTCAGGTTTTTTCTCTTCCCGGAAAAGAAATAAGCGATGACGGCGTTTCTTTTTCCTATGAGGAAGGCGGAGAACGCATTTTCTTTTCTCCTGAGCGCTCAATGGAAATTCAGCGTGATCTTGGAGCAGATATCGTAATGGCTTTTGATGAATGTGTCGAACATACGGCTTCAAGAGAATATATACGGCAATCGGTTGAACGGACTACCGAATGGGCAAAACGCTGCCGAAAAGTTGAATTAAAAGAATACCAGTTTATGTTCGGAATCGTTCAGGGCGGTATTTTTCCTGAACTTCGGCAAAAAAGTGCTGCCGGAATCACCTCGATTCCTTTTGACGGTTATGCGATAGGCGGAGTCAGCGTAGGCGAGGGTTTCGAGCTTATGAAAAAAGTGGTTGAAATCACAGCACCTTTATTACCGGAACATAAACCCAAGTATTTAATGGGGGTTGGACTTCCTGAAGATTTGCTTGCAGCGGTAAAAGGCGGAATGGATATGTTCGACTGCGTAATTCCTACAAGATACGCCAGACAAGGAACCCTTTTTACACGAATGGGTAAAATCAGAATTCTTGATAAAACCTACCGTAAAGACAAGTTTCCCCTTGATACAAAATGTCAGTGCTACACATGCAAAACATATCCACGAATGGTTCTGCGTTATCTGCTGTTTTCCCGCGATCCTCTTGCTGAAACACTTCTTACCATTCACAACCTGACCTTTTATCAGGATTTAATGAAAGACATAAGAAACGCCATAAAACAAAACCGCTATGATGATTTTTGCGAAGAATGGCTTGAAGTGTATAAGAAAAAAAGCAAAAAGAACCAAGCTATCGAGTAAAACTCAACCCGAAAAGCAGTTGGCCTCAGTAAAGCTCTATGAAAGGGGTATGCAAAGAAAAATGCGGCGGGGTGTAAAACCCCGCCCTACATCATCTGCTGTTACTGTAAAACCAATCTACCGATCCTCAATATCATATCTTGTATCTTCTTCGACATTCATTATTTTTTCTTCGATATTCGATATTTTAATTATTTTTTAGCGCTTATGACCCCCGGTTTCTGATACCTGCCCCCTGATCCTTGGACACTCTATTTAGTTTTTCTCATCATATCCTTGTTAGCTGCCTGTACTTAATCCGGTGAGGCTGGTTTGCCGCAGCCCCTAAACGAGCTTTCATATCCGCTTCATATTCGGAGTAGTTTCCTTCAAACCATACTACTTTGCTGTTTCCTTCAAAAGCTAGTATATGGGTTGCTATCCTGTCAAGAAACCACCTGTCATGACTTATCACAACCGCACAACCTCCGAAGTTCTCAAGCGCTTCTTCCAAAGCCCGCATGGTGTTTACATCAAGGTCATTTGTAGGTTCATCAAGAAGAAGTACATTAGCACCTTCTTTTAACATACGTGCAAGATGCACCCTGTTTCTTTCTCCGCCTGAAAGCAATCCGACTTTTTTCTGCTGATCGGTTCCTGAAAAATTAAACTTAGACACATAGGCGCGCGAGTTTACTTCCTTGTTTCCTAACATAACGATATCAAGCCCTTCAGAAATTACTTCCCATATACTTTTTGACGGGTCAAGAACATCCCTGCTTTGATCAACATATGCCGTTTTTACGGTTTCTCCGATTTTAATTTCTCCCGAACCAGGCTTGTCTTGCCCTACTATCATTCTAAACAACGTAGTTTTTCCGGCGCCGTTAGGGCCAACAACTCCGATTATACCGCCTGGAGGAAGAGAAAAAGTCATGTTTTCAATAAGGAGATTATTATCAAAGCCTTTAGATACATCTTTTGCCTCTATTACTATATTCCCGAGACGGGGTCCGGGTGGAATGTATATTTCAAGATCTTTCGCTCTTTTTTCAACTTCCTGGCCAAGAAGAGTTTCGTAAGAATTAATACGCGCCTTGGATTTAGCATGACGTCCTTTAGGCGACAGCCTGATCCATTCAAGCTCTCTTTGCAATGTCTTACGGCGCTCGCTCGTAGTCTTTTCTTCCTGTGCGAGTCTTGCCTGCTTTTGCTCAAGCCATGACGAATAGTTTCCTTTCCAGGGAATTCCGTGGCCTTTATCCAGCTCAAGTATCCAACCGGCAACATTATCAAGAAAATACCTGTCATGAGTCACGGCAATAATTGTTCCAGCATAATTTTTCAGATGATGTTCAAGCCATGCAACAGATTCTGCGTCAAGATGGTTTGTAGGCTCATCAAGAAGCAGAATATCCGGTTTTTGAAGTAGTAACCTGCAAAGTGCGACACGTCTTTTCTCGCCGCCTGATAACACCTTAACAGCCGTATCTCCGGAAGGGCACCTAAGGGCATCCATAGCCATCTCAAGGCGTGCATCAAGATCCCAGGCATCAAGCACATCAAGTTTTTCCTGCACTACGCCCTGGCGCTCGATAAGCTTATTCATTTCATTATCTGACATAGGCTCTGCAAATTTTTCATTTATGCTGTTATATTCATTAACAACATCAACTATATCCTGCACTCCTTCTTCAACTATTCCCTTCACAGTCTTGTTTTCATCAAGTATCGGCTCTTGCTCCAGAAAACCTATAGTGTGTCCGGGAGAAAGAATTGTCTTTCCAACAAATTCATTGTCAACCCCGGCAAGAATCTTAAGTAATGAGCTTTTGCCTGAACCGTTTAAGCCAAGAACTCCAATCTTTGCACCATAAAAATAAGAAAGATTGATATCTTTAATAATAGGTTTCTTGTCATAAAATTTACTTACCCCAATCATGGAATATATTATTTTGTTAGGATCATTACTCATCTTCTTTAAATTTCTCCTTATTCACAAAAGCCGCCTGGCATTTCTCTCAGGAAGCCCTGCTTTTATAATTTTATTTACTACAGAATTAATATCGTAAGAGATATATTTTACTTCAATTGAATCATTTAATGTATCCCATATAATATATTTGGCATGCTTGTCACCGTCTCTTGGCTGCCCCACGCTTCCGGCGTTTATTATATAGCGCTTATCGGCGCAAAGCTGCGTTACGCCTTTATCCAGAACGTTATGTGCTATAGCACTTCCATCAATTTCAATTAATCTTAAGCTATGCGTATGACCTATAAAACATACCCTCTCCTCGTATTTTCCTAAAGCATCAAATATCCCTTTTTTGTCAAATTCAAACATATATTTTGTCGGCGATTCCGGAGGAAAACCGTGAACAAAACGAGAACTGTAAGTTAGTATGCTTTTCTTAAGGTTTTTAACAAAACGTAAAGATTCTTCTTTTAGCATACCTATTGTGATTAGCATAGAACGGTATGCAGAAGGATTAAATCTTGATAGATACTCCCGATTGATAATACATAGTTCATGGTTTCCCAAGACAGTTGGTATATTACGATCACAAATCATTTTGATGGTTTCATTCGGTTCAGGCCCGTAACCTATGACATCACCAAGACAAACTATTTTATCTGCACCCGAAATATCGATATCGGCCAGAACTGCTTCAAATGCTTCTGCGTTGCCATGAATATCCGAAACAACTGCAAGTTTCATAAAGCTCCGTAAGAATATCAGCGGTCTTTTTTCTGTGCCCTGTAAATGCTTTCGTTTACTTCAAGTTCAAACAGATTTTCGCCAAGTAAATTAAGAATCGCTTTCCCTTCTTCTGTTCCTGCAAGAACCGGATGCCTGCCTCTTAAATGAGCAAAATCCGTATATTCTAGGAAACTCTTAAGTCCTTCGATTTTTTCTTCCAACTCAGAATCTGTCGATTCAGAATTTTCGAAAAATTCGGTAATGCTATTATTATATAGGCGCTTAGCCTCTGTTTCTATGCAATGCCCGGATAGATTCATTTTAATTTTCATAAGTACACCAGTTTATGATTTGTAAAATCTACATGATACCGGTTTAATAATGTGAGTTATATGCTTTCTTCCATGGATCACGACGAAGTGCTTCAGCATTTGCAAGCGCTAAATACAGCGCTCCCACAGCAAGCTCTGCACAATGAAAATGATTTTCGGGCAGAGTTTCAAGATATTCGGCCACAGCTTCAGGAGTAACATCCCAAGCCTTTTCCAGTGTTTTCCCCTCTACCATATCAATAAGCGTATTTGTACATGCAACAGTGTTAATACATCCGTTGATATGATATGAAGCTGTTTCAATAATATCGCCACGGGTTATTATAAAAAGCTCAATGGTATCTCCGCAATCGCCCTCTTTTTTGCCATAACCATCCGGGGTTTTAATGATTTCATTTTTATCATTCATAAAAGCCATTTTCAGGAATTTATCAGAATGATTTTGCCAAAAATCAGATACTTCTGTGCTCATTTTTTTCTCCAAAACAATTGTCTTATAAATATTATAGAGGTAAATAATAATTTTAAGAATATATTTTTACATATTTAATTAAGTCTTTTAATAAAACCACAATAGCATTGCAAGCTTTATAAAAGCGGTAAACATGTTGCCTTTTGTCTATTTTCGTTTTATTCGTTAAACCATTTTCTTAATTGTGGGATATACTCATCGGGAAAAGCGTGTTCTACACCTGGCATTTTTACTATAGTTACATCAGGTTGCCAGCCCATTGCGTGATTTGCATCCACAAAATCAAGCAAATGGCGCCGCCATTTGTATCTGCGGCTTCCGCCAACAAATTGGATAAAGCGCTTTTTTCGAACAACTATTTTATGACCGCTTGTAATGTAACAACCTCCGTCTAAAAGATAGAAGCCTGAAAAATGTTTCATAATAAAAGGATCTACAGCCGAAACCAGCATTGCTGTTGTGTGCGCACCATTTGAAAATCCGCCAAACAAACTTCGTTTTGCATCAATATTCAAAACAGCATCAAATAAGGTCTTTAACATCTTCCGGTAACACTTGGAAATCATCGGCAGATCATCATATGCTCCTATCAAAACACCTTTAAACATTTCTTCAGGATCAAGGTCTTTTTTAAAAAGCGGCAGCGCTACTGCTATAAAGTCTTTATCAGCCGTCAGTTTACGGACATAATTTAAATTTTCTCTGTTTATACTTCCGCCATCTCCGCCTGCAATATATACCAAAACGGGGAATAAAGAATCCCTTGTATAGTTTTTGGGTAGACAAGCAAGCAGCCGGGATGTTATCCTTTTACCTTTTTTTAAACCATATAAAGTGTTAGGCAGTTCATCAAACTTGAACTCAAGTACTGCTCCTGCTTTTAATGATGTTTTGTTCTTATTCATGATTTTTTATCATTTCAGCAATGTTTACACAATTACTTGAATCAAAATGATCCCGATATGTTTTTTTGATATTGGAAGACAAAAACGCGCAATCATAATTAATACTGCAAATCGCATCATTATTTTCTGGAAGGGAGTATTGAGCGATAGCTGTTTCTACCGCGATAAAGCAACAAGCCTGTAAACCAGTGCTCCTGAAAGCCAGGCTACATCTTCCGGTGAAAGAATATCGCCTATATTGTCATTGAATAATATATTTGCTTCAGATGGAAATTCTTCATCGCCATACCAGATAATAAGCTGCAATGAAACATGCGGAAATAGTATAAACTCGAAAGCGGCATCACCTGCATCAAAGGCTTTTCCTTCTAAACATTTTGCAGCGTTAGCAAATAAACTGATATTATTGCCGAAAATATCTTTTAAAGGATTTATGGCCCTGTTAACAAAAGCGGAATAATAAAAAGATGCTCCGGGAATTTCCCGAAATGAAATCCAGTTTGAATAACCGGTTATTATTGCTTTTGCTAAAAGATAATGCAGTATAATAACCTGTTCCTGAATTGGCACTTCTTTTGGTTCAGGAGATTCATCCTTAAATTCAAAATCTGGCCAGCTGACAATATAGAGTCTGTTTAAAAAAGGAACCCTTAATCTATTATTATCAACAAGTTCATATCCTGATCTATTTGCTATATCAGATAAGGTATCGTTTGAAAGATCCTGAACTGCGATTTTTTTTGCGTTAATATAATCATCAACACGCGCCATTTTTTAACTCCTGGTGCCAGCGGTAAAACAAATAAAAGCCTCACCTTATCAGGCGAGGCTTTTATTATTTTTTTATTTATCTAAAAAATTATACCTCAAGCCATGAATCCGAGTACAGAGTCTTGCCAAGAATTACATTAGTAGTCTTGACATAATCCTGCATTTCTTTTGAAAGACTTGCCATATCCGGCTCATTGCCATCCATGGTTGCATAAATCAGGTCAATAATATCCTGACGTTTGCCTTTTGCAATTTCAGTCAGTTGCAAGTCAAGAGGATCTGAGATAACCGAATACATACCTTTTCTTCCAAGCATAACCATGTATGTCTGATTCAGAATAGGACGCAGATGAACCGGCGGTCCATTGGAAATATTTGACAGACCACATGTGCTCTTTGCACCTGGAGCTATATCTTCAATCATTGCCTGAAACTCCATAAGGCTGATAAGCTGAGGCTGCTGGATATTAACAGGTGTTACTATGCCATCTACCCAGATTTTTTCATTCGGAATACCTGCTTCATTTGCGGCATATAAAAGTTCAACACAAAGTGCGGCACGTTCATTCTCATCACGAGGAAGACCGTCAGGCCCCCACATGAGCGCTATAAAATCCGCATTATACTCTGCTGCAAGAGGAATCATTTTCTCATATCTCTCAGGACGGCACATGATGGAATTGATAAGAGGCGGAAGTTTACAAACTTTTAAAGCCGCTTCAATTGCGCCTATGTTTGATGTATCTAAGACCAGAGGAACATCACTTACTACTTCCTGAACCACTTCAACAACCCATGGCATAAGTTCATGACCGTCTTTTTTTGCCGGCCCAAGATTTATATCGATATAATCCATACCCTTTTCTTTTTGAAAAAGAGCCTCTTCCTGGATCGGTTTCGGATCGCGTTCTTTGAAGGCCTTCCCGATCTTTTTTGAAATAACATTTAAGCTTTCACCAATAAGTAACATACGACCTCCCCGTTTATTTGCTAACGGTTGTTAATGGCAGCGGTTCTCCTGTTTGTAAAAGAAAACCGCCACCTTCTTATTATTACATTGCCTTCAAAAATGCCGGAATATGTGCTGCTTCACGCGGACCAACCTTAATTGTCCATCCGGGAAGCTCTTCTTCCATATCACCTGCAATTGCTGCAGCATAGCCAGGAATAATAATCTGCTGATGCTTTACCTTGTCAGTAATACCGCACTTTTTAACAAATACTCCGACATCATCGCCCGAAAATTTTCCGGCAGCCCATGCAGTCATAACCGAAAGGCCTTCTGAATCTTTTATCAACAACCATGCCGGAATCTTACTGCTTTCAATTTCACCTGAAACGATAAAATAAGTAAGAGCAAAATTTGTTGTAATAAGCACGGGTGAATTTTCATCAGGATTCCCGATTGGATAAATTCCCTCTGTTACTGTCATCGGTCTTTGCGGATCAGTGAATATATTGAGTCTTTCAAGAAGAAGAGGAAATACACTCTCGCTCTTGAAATCAGACATTACTACAATACCGCCATATTTGGCTACATGCGTTGCAGCAATAAGAGTTTCCATATCAAGGTTTGAAGCCATCTCGCATGGAAATGTTATTGTTGAAAAACCAAGAGATCTGTTTCCTGATTTAAGAGCTGCACGTCTTATAGCAACCAAATCTTCTAACGACTGCTTAATTTCTCTTGAGCCCGGATCAACTATAAGGTCTTTTAAACCCATACCGGTCAGCTTATCTGTAAGAGGAATCAAGCCTTCAACGGAATTTGCCTTAACTGCAAGAGGCAGATCATTTGCTTTTGCTATCTCACCCATTGCATCAACATTGCCTTCTGTTGCAGCATATATTAAAGGTTTCTTAAATTTACATGCTTCTACTCCGGCTTTCATTACATCTGCATTGTCACTCATAAGAATGAGATTGAATTCAGAAGTTTCGGCAATTAATTTTGCCTTCTTTGCGAATTCTTTTCCATCACCTTTTGCATCCTTAAGAGCAATAATTTCAGGCCTTAAATTCAACCCAACTCTTTCATACTGAAAAGCATTCCAGACTTTAAGCTTATCTTTAAGCTCAGCATCCTTAATATCGGAATTAACAAGAGCAGCAAATGCTGTCGGGTTGAAAAATGTTTTTTCATGGCGGTATTGTACAGTCTCGCCACCGGTCGTAATCGAACGGACGCCTTTCCCAACAACAACAGGTCGTATAGGAGGCGCTGAAGCCGCTGAGAGTTGTTCTTTAGCTTCGTCAGAAACATATGGACAGCTATCAAGCTCAGCCTTGCCGGATGCCAGGTTCATGGCAAATGCAAGGCATGTGGGAACGCCACACTCCTTACAGTTGGTTTTTGGCAGGAGTTTGAATATCTGAATACCAGTTAATGCCATTTTTATCTCCTTATTTAATTAAAATACAAAAAATTCTTATTTGCCGGCTTTTTCAATTATCCTAACAGCGAAGGCATGGTAAGAGCCGGGTGTCCAACTTTCTGAAGAAAAGGCATAATTTCTTCTTCAGTGATTCCAACTGTCTCATCAGCGATCATATCATACAGATTGGGATATCCAAGTGCTGTCCCTCTTTTTATTATTCTGTCCTTGATCTCTTCTTTCAGACTCTTTGGCATCCAAACCATTCTTAATAGCCCGCCATCACCTAAGAGAAATTTTCCCTGAGTGACATTAAATTTTGAATGTCCCACAAAGCCTGGAGATGATGCTCCTCCACCCATGACACCTGCCAGTGTAGTGAACTTCATACCACATGGTGTTTCACCCGAGTAGTCACGGTGAACAGTCATAACTCCGTTGCATGTAGGTAATGTGGCTGCAATAGCTTCGCAGCAACCGCATGTTGTCATCGGATCTTTAATCATCGAGTAGAAATTATAGTGCGTAACAGCGCCTCTTGAGGCCTTAAATATAAAGTCGTTAACACCCTTCCATTGTCCAAGAACCGGATCAAGACATTCGCCCTTTTCAATCGGCTGATTTGGGCCGGTCGGATTGATTTCAAAAGAAGCCTTGCAGTCCATCCAGTTATATGCTCCACAAAGGCCTGTTCTTTCAGGACTTACCGTACAAACATGGTTTGGAGCAAAAGACTGGCAAAGAGTACATGAATAATATGTTTCAACCGATTCATCGGTCATCTTTTCAACGCGCTCATCTCTGGTCCTGTATTCAGCTCTCGCACGTTTTGCTAGTTTCTCAACATCTTCTTTCTTGGTGTAAAGCGTTACCTGAACCTTGTCCACTATTTTCTGGAAATCCTGATGGAACTTAGCATGAAGCACAACACCGATGTCTTTAAGAGAAAAGCCCTTGTCTACCGCTGCCTTGCTTACACGAACCCATGCGATATCTCTTTGTCCGATATGCATTATGCTCTGTATGTAGTTTACAAGGTGATGAATCTGACGTTCTAAAATCGGCTCAAAATCGGCCTGGAATTCACGACCGGCAATCTGAACATAGATTCCGAGATCAAATGATGCACCCGGCTTTACGTCTTTAATGTCAGGTCCGATAACTTCGACCTTGCCGTCTTCAATTTCATTCATCTCTGCCATTTTGACAAGCTCAATTGCCGTGCTCTTGCCACCACCCATCTGGCAGTAAAGATCGGCGCCTCTTACACGCTCGCCTTCATAAGCAGGACCAAAAGAGCATGGAATATCTATCTTTGAAACAGTTACCTTGAGGCCTCTGATTTCAACCGATCTCTGTACCATTTCATCGTGAGGTACATTAGCCACAACATGCTCATATGTACATATACCGGTTGGAAGAATCTCAGGAATATCCGTATCTGCAAGAGTCGGAAAGCCCCAGTTAACACAACCAGCTGCTGCTGCTGCCCATTCGGCGTTAACATCGCCAAGAGCGTTAACGAAAGCAAAAACACGGTCCTTATTATAAAGAAGCATGCGCTTGTAATCACCCGGCTTGATTCCACCAAATGCCATAGCAGCCCTGTTTGCAAAACCAAGTGCAAATATAGCTGAAGAGATATCAGGACCGAAAGGCACTATTCTCGTATTCCAGCCTATCTGTACTCCGGCTTCAATAAGCTGTTCAGCAACTGTTGTTCCGTTCTGGTTTGCGGCCAGGAAGATATAAAGACTTCTTTTCTGGTATTCTTCAACAATTAATTTCGCAGTTTCCGGATCAGGTGCAGCACCGACAATAGCTGCAAATCCGGGAGCAGAGCCATCAACAAACTCAACGCCTCTTTTTCTGAAAACAGTGTCGTCCGCTGCTCCCAGCCATATTTTTCCTGCTTCCTGATCAATATCTTCGGAATGAAGATAAAAATCGGGAGTATTTAAATATCTTATTGCTTCTTCAATTTCAAAAGCAAAAAGGGCTGCCATACCTGCATCAAGAAGAGGTCCAAGATAAGGAAGATGATGGCTTCCTTTTACATGGGGAGGCAAAAGACCTCTTGCAAATTCCAAGGGTTTTTTCATGTCTTCAAGGGTTTCGACTTTCATGCCCAGAAGAGAATATATTACCGGAAGGTAATAAGCCGTATTGGGAAACCCGACTTTTGTGTCGGCACTATAGGTTGCAAGGGCCTTTTTGTATAAACCTTCAACCTTTGATACTATATTGTATCCGCCCTGAATGGCGGCAAATGCTACTAATCTTGACATATGTTCCTCCTTCGTTGAGGATTATTCTAACCTCAGTATTAAATATGCAAACATGCCGCAATTACATTGCTTCCAATTTCATACGGTCAGCCATATCCATGAGCACTCTGTCTCTAGCTTTGTCTATACCGAGAGCCTTGCGCTTTTTATCTATATGGGCAATCATCTTGTGGGCATGTTTGATAGGATCAGCTTCGCAATCCCACATTCCGCCGTAAATCTTCTCAAGATCCTTGTACATATAGTCCTGGAAAACCGGCGCGCCGCTCATAGGCAGATGTAAGCCAAACACCGTATAGACGCCTGAAGTTACAAAATAGTGCCCTATACTGATGGCTTTTTCACTCATCCATTCGGGAGCGCTTCCGGCCAAGGGCAAATCACAGATGTCTTTTCCAAGACCGCCCGCCTTAACCACTTCGGTGGCGGCTAACAGCAGACGGCTGTTGTCAACACATGAACCCATATGCAAAACAGGTGGAATACCAACTGTTTCACAAACTTCGGCAAGTCCGGGTCCGCAATAAACCGCAGCGGTTTCAGGAGTTAAAAGACCTTCCATTGCGCATGCTATTCCGTTACAACCTGTTGTAAGAACAATTACATCATTTTTGATAAGTTCTTTAACTATAGCAATATGAGCTTCGTTATGGCGGGTTCTGGCGTTGTTGCAGCCTACAACACCTGCAACGCCGCGGATACGTCCGTTAATTATATTGTCATTTAAGGTATAATAATCCCCGCGGAACGTACCACCAAGTTGATACTTAATTGATTCAACACTAAAGCCGGCAATCTGGGTAGCTTTCTGGCTTGGGATCATAACTTCAGCTCTTCTGTTTTTGAAGTTATCTATAGACATTTTCACAATGCGCTTTGCATCTTCCATTGCATGATGTTCATCAAACTCGACATGAATTACATTATCCTGCTCCATCTTTGCAATCGGATGTGTTGTGATAACTTTGGTATGAAAACACTTTGCAACATTGGCAAGATTCTGGAAAATACACTGAACATCAACAACCATGGCCTCACACGCACCGGTTATAATGGCAAGTTCCTGCTGCAAAAATGTTCCTGCCGGCGGCACGCCATGACGCTGAAGCATTTCATTTCCCGTACAGCAGATTCCGCCAAGCTGAATTCCTTTTGCGCCAACAGATTTTGCATGATCGATCATTTCTTTTGACTGTGAAGCGGCGACTATCATCTCTGAGAGAATCGGCTCATGTCCGTGAATTATAATATTGACATGATCCTGCTTCATTATACCAAGGTTAGCCTCTGATTGGAGCGGAGAAGGCGTACCGAACATAACATCCTGAAGATCGGTTGCGATCATTGAACCACCCCATCCATCAGCCAATGAAGCTCTGGTGCATTGCTTTACAATGTTCTTGTAATCCTGATCAACTCCCATGTGAGTTCTGTGCATTATCTCAACAGTTTCTCTGTCGATGTTTCTTGGAAGAACTCCAAGTTTTTTCCATCTTTCATATAAAGGCTCGGGGGCTCTTTTTAAATTAAGAAGCTCGCCTTCCGGTTTACCCCATTCATTAAGAGCTTTTTCAGCAACTTCAAGGGCTATCTCATCAATATTGCGGTCAACCTCTTTTCCGTCAACCGTAACTTTTGTTTCAACTCCGTAATGGGGAGCAATAGCTATAAGCTTACCAGGATCTTTGATTTTATAATCTGCAGTCTCTTTACGGGCAACAGAAAGAAATACTTCAGCAACTCCACGTCCATGATCAGAGTGTGCAGAAGCACCGGCAGCTACCATTCTTGCAAAATTTCTTGCAGCAATCGTATTTGCAGTTGCACCGCAAAGGCCTTTTCTATCATCTTCGCCTTCAATTCCGGATTTGCCAAGAGGCAGGCGGCAAGGACCCATGGCGCAGTTTTTACAGCAGGTGCCCTGAATACCGATATTGCATGGCTTCATATTTTCAGCTCTGTCAAAAACTGTTTCAACACCCAGTTCCTGGGCACGTTTAATCATAGTTTGAGTCGCAAGGTCCATGGATGCCGCAATCGGATCGGCCAGTTTTTTCTCCTTGGGTGCCTTTACGACCTTATCTTTTGTTTCTTCTGCCATTAGAGGTTCCTCCTCATATTTTTTATTATTCAGGCATCATCACCAAAAAGGTGATAAAAACCATAAATGATCACACAAATTAAATTCTTTTGTGCATTCTGTTCAATTTTTCAAGTATTTTATCGGTTTCCGACTTCTGCTCGGCGGCAGCCGTCATTGCAACCGATTTCTCAGGAGCATCTGTTTTAGCAGCAAGGCGATTTTCGCGTTCCTGTGCTCTTTTATCCCTTATCGCTTGCTCTTCGGCTTCTGCTTTTGATCTTGCTTCTGCTTCCGCTTTGGCCTTTGCATCGGCTTCTGCCTTTACTTTTGCCTCTGCATCTGCTTTTGCTTTTGCCTCTGCATCTGCCTTTGCTTTTGCATCTGCTTCCGCTTTGGCTTTTGCATCTACTTCCGCTTTGGCTTTAGCATCTGCTTCCGCCTTTGCTTTTACAGCCGGATCTACTTCCGCTTTGGCCTTTACTTCTTCTTTAGGAGCAGCAGGTGCTGCTGCTTTCGGCTCGGCTTTAGGAGGAGCAGCTTTAGCTTCAGCCTTTGGCGCTTCCGTTTTTTTGGCTTCAGCTTTCTTTGCCGGCTCAGCTTTTTTAGCTTTTTCTTCTGGTATTGTGAGATCCGGTTCAGGCGATAAAGCTTTAAAATCAATAGCTACATCGTCCAGTTTTTTCTTAATCGGATCAACTGTCTGTAGTGAACCTCCATCTGCAAGACAGTCTATAAAAGACTTTACCATGCGAATAGCTTCAGGATGCCTCATAATCATTATATTCGAACCTGCCAGAAGATAACTAACCGCACCGACAGCTTCCATAAGAATCCCACGTTTTTCGGGATCACCAAGAACGGGAGCTTCTTTTTCCGTCTGCTTTGCTTCTTTGCATTTCCAAACCTCGTTTCCAAGGTTATTAATTATAGGGTACTGCAACTTATCATCACCTTGAGCAAGTGCAGCCATTCTCAAACGTTCCATAACGGAATAAGAATATTCCATTCCATATCCAAGACCGCCAGTTGTGGGATCAACAATAATTTTGTCAGATGATACACCCAAATTTTCAAGAAGGATGTTTATCTGTTTTGCAAGGTTAACATCGATAGGCGATGATGATATAATTGTATGGCCATATCCCATGGCACTTGCGCCTATTCCTTTGTGGTTCTTATCTTCAACGGGCCCCATCGTTAGATTTTCACCCTGACATTCTTCAGCAATTTTCTTTAATACCGCCTCATCTTTCTGGGCGTTGGCACATCCCCAAATAATCAGAGGGACATTAATCGCCGCACTAACTTTTTTTACTGTAGCGGCAATATCTTCAGGTGACGCATCTTTACCATTAGGATCAGCACTTTTTAATTGAAGAACAATCATTTCAGCGCCATATGCATCAACACATTTTTTGGCCCATGCTACAGGGTCGGAAACCACATCTTTAAAATAGCAAAGCACTGATTCCGGCCAGTCTTCCGGTTCAGTGTCCCAGATTTCCATTGCAATCCTGGGTTTATTTGGCATACTCCCTTCAAAAAGATAGAAAGGATAGCATGCCTCACCACCAACAGTAACGGCATTCTCGCCTTTTCCTAATGTGATGCCCTTGATACTGCCGGAATAAGATTCCTTATATATTTCAAAACCCAAAGCAACCTCCTTTTAACAAAAAAGTTAACCCACTGTATTACATGTTAATAAACATTATGGGATTAACAAAAATTATGGGTAAAAAAAAACAACCTCTGCCTTAAAAAATTAAATCAACCCCCCTTTCAATATATTTCCAATTTATTATAAATTTATCTACGCCGGTAGATTTATTGCTGTGAGCATAAAAAAAGAACGGTGTTAAACCATCTTTAAAGCTCGCCTATTAAATTTTCAGCTTTCACATAACAAGTGGACAATTGTACATCAAAACCCAATCATTATAACTATTAAACCATTCTTAACCGGTTAGATAGCCATAAATTTCATGAAGTATTATTAAATATAAAATTCTATATGATTGCCATATATTGAGATTTTAAGTTTGTCAATAATTAACAATCATTAAATGTTTTTAAATTGAAGCCTTGAGAAAACGCTATCTGGCATTTTTGTGTTTTTCATCAAAACGCGCTTTAACTTTGGGAAATTTATTCATATCGGTGTGTGGCAGAAAGAGAGCTGCAATATAATTATCCATATAAGAAGCCGTTTCAGAAAGTTCAAAATTTGTCATCTTCTTAGTTACTTCAACAACATCTTTTCTCACGCGGTTTGTAAGGCAGCTCATTTTTGCTCCAAGCAATGAACCATTTCCAATAAATGTAATCTTTTCAAGATCTATTTCAGGTAACAAGCCTATTGTTATGGATTTTTCAAGATCGACGTAACTTCCGAATCCTCCGGCCAGGATAACACGTTGAAGGTCATTTACTGTAAGGCCTACTTCTTCAAGAAGAGTCAAGCAACCGCTATATATGGCACCTTTTGCGCGAATAAGATTGTCAATATCCGGTTCAGTGATAACGATATCCCTGTCAATCTGTGTCTCATTAGCCCACACTACAACATATTCATACACTCCTTCTGTATCACGAATTCGTGGGATGTTAAGATCTCTGTTAAATTTGCCAAGATTATTTATAACTCCTGCTTCAAACAAAGATGCTACCATTATTATAAGACCTGAGCCGCAGATCCCTTTGGGGCTTATATTGCCGATAGTAATATTCATAGGCTCAAACGTTACAGGATCTATTGAAAAATCCTCGATAGCCCCTTTTGTGGCACGCATTCCAAACTTAACTCCGCCACCCTCAAATGCCGGACCCGCCGAACAGGCGGCACATGCAAACCAGTCTTTGTTGCCTATCACTATCTCCGCGTTTGTTCCTATATCCATGTAAAGTGTTAGTTCTTCCGAACGATACATACCGGAACCCATAACTCCTGCTACAATATCCCCACCTACATAACTTGAAATTTGTGGATAAACGAGAGCATTGACATGATCTCCAAGTTCGATTCCGAGAAAAGCGGCTTTTATAGGCGGATAAAGCGTGGCCGCAGGAACATATGGCGACCTGCGAATATACCGTGTATTAACTTTGAGCAAAAGCTGGGTCATTGTCGTATTTCCAGCAATGGTTATAGCTGATATTTCATCAGGATCTATTCCGGACCGTTTAATTATTTTTTTAATAATTATATTTATTGTTTTGATAATTACAGCATGCAGCTTTTCCAGCCCGCCAGGTTTTTCAGAATACACAATTCTGCTTATTACATCTTCCCCATAGCTTATCTGAGCATTGAAATCTCCATGTTGCGCAAGCACCTCACCACTAACTATATCAATTAACTGCCCATATACAGTAGTAGTCCCTATATCCATTGCAATGGCATAATTCTGTTTAGTGGTGTCACCTTCCTTTATATTAATAATATGGGTCTTTCTTCCTTCATGAACAGGACGTGCCAGAGTGGCTGTTATTTTAAAATCGTCTTTTCGCAAAATATCGGATATTTTTCTTATTACCGGCAAATCGACTACAAGACGATGTTCGTCATAATTTGCTTTTAAATAGCTTACCAACCGTGAAACATCAGGAAGATTATCCTGCGCGGTTGGCTCAGGGAGTTCAAGATACCTCTTTTCAACCGGCGGAATAAATAATCCCTTTTCCTTAAGTTCATCAAAATTCATATCCTTGATACGAGCCGTTCGCCTGGGAGTGGGCTGCATGTTAAGTACGCTTGAATCAATAGAGGATTCAACCGGAATTCTTACTTTCAGATCGCTTTTGATTTTTGAAAGGCATGCCTGACGGTAACCTTTATTTATGTCATCATCACTAAGTTTTTCTGTAATTCCTCCTTCTACTTCCCCTTCCTCAATTATAACAAGGCATTTGCCGCAAACCCCTTCACCACCACATGAAGCATTAACATGTACACCTGCTTCCATCGCAAGTCTCAAGAGGTTATAGCCTTTTTCTGCTGAAATAGTAATATTATGAGGGTAAAAAATTACCTGATGCATATATTTTTCCTGTTAAATTATTAGTAATGAAATATAATGAAACTTTAGAACCATACATCAAAACCTTATTTTAAGTCAACCTGTTCCAAAATTTTTGAAATGCAAAGTTTATTATTTATAAAATATTTTTTCTTTTTTAAAACACATAATTCTTGCCAACATAAATAGTCCATGCTAATTGGAAAAAATATATAATTTACAAAACAAGATGGGATATTATGCAACTATTTATATTTATTAGTTATTTTTTAATCCCTGTTTGATTTACTAAAAGCTTAAAAACAGGCTAAGGACAGATTAATCCAGCCTGTTATGAAGAAGGAATCATTTATATCTTAACAGGAACAGGACAAATCTGTTCCAAAAAAATTAAACTATTAACAATTAAGGAGAATTTGAAAGATGGCTTATGATGCAGTAAAAATGGCTGACTGGCAGATTTCCGAAGCAGCGGAAGTAAACATGCCGTCACCGGAACAATGGAGAGATAAACTTGGCCTTATGCCCGATGAAATTCTTCCTATGGGCAGGCTCGCAAAGCTTGATTTTCTTAAAATAATGAACCGCCTTGAGAAGGAAGATGATGGCAAGTATATTGAGGTTACAGCTATCACCCCTACACCGCTTGGTGAAGGTAAAAGCACAACTTCGGTCGGCCTTATGGAAGGCCTTGGTTTGCGTGGAAAAAATGTAGGCGGAGCTTTGAGGCAACCATCAGGCGGACCAACAATGAATGTTAAGGGAACTGCCGCAGGCGGTGGAAATGCTCTTATTATTCCCATGACAGAGTTCTCATTGGGCCTTACAGGCGACATCAATGACATCATGAACGCCCACAACCTTGCCATGGTTGCATTAACAGCGCGTATGCAGCATGAAAGAAATTATAATGACGAACAATTGGCAAGACTTACCAAAATGCGCCGTCTTGATGTTGATCCGACACGTGTTGAAATGGGATGGATAATTGATTTCTGCGCACAGGCACTTAGAAATATCATTATCGGCCTTGGCGGAAGAACAGACGGTTTTACAATGCAATCCAAGTTTGGAATTGCCGTTGGTTCGGAATGCATGGCTATCCTTTCCATAGTCAAGGATCTTGCCGACTTAAGAAAACGTCTTGATGAAATAACTGTTGCGTTTGATAAGAGCGGCAAACCGGTTACAACCGGTGACCTTGAAGTAGGCGGTGCCATGACCGCTTTTATGAGAAATACTATTAATCCCACTCTTTTAAGTACAGCCGAATATCAGCCCTGTATGATTCATGCCGGACCGTTTGCAAACATTGCTGTAGGCCAATCATCTATCATCGCGGACCGCATTGGTCTTAAATTGCATGATTACCATGTTACAGAGAGTGGTTTTGCAGCAGATATCGGATTTGAAAAATTCTGGAACGTAAAATGCCGCAACAGCGGTCTCAAACCCCATGTTTCAGTTCTAACCTCCACAATACGCGCTCTTAAGATGCATGGCGGCGGACCCAGAGTTGTAGCAGGAAAAGCACTTGATGAAGCATACACCAAGGAAAACCTCGAACTGGTTGAAAATGGCGTAGAGAACATGGTTCACATGATAGGCGTAATCCGCAAAGCCGGTATAAACCCGGTTGTTTGTGTTAACAGATTCTATACCGATACTGATGCTGAAGTTGCAGTTGTTAAAAGAGCGGCTGAGGCAGCCGGAGCACGCTGTGCCGAATCAAGCCACTGGGAAAAGGGCGGAGAAGGTGCTCTTGAACTGGCAGATGCTGTAATTGATGCATGTAACGAAGAAAACGATTTCAAATTCCTTTATCCGCTTGAGATGAAGCTTCGTGACAGAGTTGCTCTTATAGCAAAAGAAGTATACGGAGCAGACGGAGTATCATGGAGTCCTGAAGCAGAAACAAAAGCCAAAATGCTTGAAAATGATCCCAAATACGCTGACTTCTCAACAATGATGGTTAAGACTCATTTAAGCCTTACTCATGAACCGACTCTAAAGGGTGTTCCAAAAAACTGGACACTTCCGATAAGAGACATTCTGATTTATTCAGGCGCCAAATTCCTGTGCCCATGTGCAGGAACCATTAGTCTCATGCCCGGAACAAGTTCCAACCCGGCATTCAGAAGAATCGATGTTGATACAAGTACAGGAAAAGTAAGCGGACTTTTCTAGAAACTATTAGAAATATATCATAATACCATAATAAATGGGGCCCCAGGATTTTCCTGGCGCCCCATTTTTATTTTAAAATTGCAAAAATCGAATTTATGGTAACTACTTAGGTTGTTAGGTTCACAGTTTATTACCTTGAGCCCTTCATACGCAAATCCCGGTTTCTTTGTCATAGGATACACTTTTTTAGTCAATCCAAATGCCAGTCGGTAAGCCTCAATATCTTAAAAACATTCGATTTTCATCGCACCTTGAACCATGAACCATGGAACTGTGAACCTATAACCGTAAACTGCATTTATATAATAACAAGTTTTTTTACCGCATCAACCACTTCTTCCGGATCATCCATAACCTGGAGTATATCAATATCGTCTTCTGAAATCTTATTCGATTCCAGCATCCTGGATTTAATCCATTTTTTGAGCCCACCCCAATAGTCTGATCCGACAAGAATAACCGGCAGCGGCCTTATGCGGTGAGTTTGAATAAGCGTAACAGCTTCAAAAAGTTCATCTATCGTACCAAACCCACCAGGCATGATAATATATGCATAAGCATATTTTACAAACATTACTTTTCGGATAAAAAAATATTTAAATTCAAGTTTTATATTAGAATATGGATTAGGCTCTTGTTCAAAAGGCAGGATTATATTAAGGCCTACGGATTTTCCACCTGCTTCGGCAGCTCCTTTATTGGCAGCTTCCATGACACCACCGCCACCACCCGTAATTACAGAAAAATCGTTTTTCACAAAAAGGGACGCTATCAATTCAGTTTTCTTATATACAGGATCATCCGGCTTGATTCTTGCCGATCCGAAAATACTTACAGCCGGTCCTAATTCATGAAGGGCCTCTATCCCTTCAACAAACTCGCCCATAATTCTAAAAAGCCGCCATGACTCCGATATAGATAATTCATCTATTAAATACTGTTTTTCCATTTTCACCCCTAAAATATCGTCTTTAATAAAATAAAAACAATCAAATATACTATTTTTGAAATAATATTTTATTATAAATTATATTAAACCGAAACTCAAAGAAATTAAAGTTAAACAGTATATTTTTATACTAATTATTTATTGTTATGTCAATTGAACATTGACAAATACGTTACATATGATTAGATTGAAAAGAATATGTCTTGCAAATTTAACCATATTGAAGCTATTATTTTTTGATTTAAAATCACCTTTCTTATCATTTAATTAATAACTTAATGAATAAAAAATCCAACGATCTTCTACAAAAAACAACTATAGTAAACGAACTTGGACTACATGCAAGGGCGGCAGCCAAAATTGCACACCTTGCCGCAAACGCTAATAAAAAAATCTGGATTATAAACGACACTGAAAAAATAGATGCTTCAAGCATAATAGATATCCTTACCCTTGGTTGTGCCAAGGGTACCCGGATAACATTTGAGGCGGAAAACGAGACTGATATTGATATTTTAAATCATATAATAATCCTGGTTGAAAATGGGTTTGGAGAATAAACTCAATATGTCTGAAAAAGAAAAGATAGAAGAAACAAGATTAAACGGAATTGAAGCTTCACCTGGAATCTGTATTGGCAAAGCATATCTTGTTGATAAAGAAGGTGTGGATGTAGTCGAAAAATATTTTATCGACAAGAAAAACCTGGATCACGAACTAAAGCGCTTTAAAACGGCGGTAAAACAGGCTGTTAATGACTTAAAACAAATAATCGAAAATATACCAAAGGAAGTGCGCAACCATACCGGTATCATTGAAACCCATGTTGCTCTTCTTAAAGACAGGAAACTCTATGATAAAACCATAGAAACTATAAAAAACGAAAGAGTTAATGCTGAATGGGCGCTTAAAAAGGTTGTAGCAGGCATCATGGTGATGTTCCAGAGCATAAATGATCCTTATCTTAAGGAACGGTCTAATGATATTTCTTATGTTTCAGATCGGATTATGAAAAAACTGATGGGATCTGAAGAAGTAAATATCGGCAAAATAGACAAGCGCGTCATTCTGGTTGCAAAAGATCTTTCACCTGCCGATACAAGCCAGATCCAGTTGGATAAAATTATGGGTTTTGTTACCGACCGTGGCGGTAAGACTTCTCACACAGGAATCATAGCCCGTACACTTGAAATACCTGCTGTTCTAGGTTTGGGTAATGCTACAAAAATAATACATAATGATGATACGTTAATAATAGACGGATCAACAGGCGTTGTAATTGTAAATCCCTCAGAACAAACACTAAAGAAATATAAAGAAATTGAAACCAGAGAAGAAGAGCATAAAGTACATTTATCGTTTGAAAGCCGTTTTAAGGCAGAGACTATCGATGGGTTTTCTCTGCCGGTTATGGGGAACATAGAGCTTCCTGAAGAAGTTCCTTCAGTGCTGAACCATGGTGGTGATGGCATAGGGCTTTACAGAACCGAATTTCAATATCTTACACGAAGCGATTTTCCAAGCGAGGAAGAACTTTTTGATAAATACAAAAATGTTGTTGAGGCGATAGCTCCGAAACCGGTGACAATCCGTACGCTTGACATAAACGGGGATAAAGTGCTTGTATCTTCCAATGGCTTTGACGAACCCAACCCTGCTCTTGGACTTCGTGCTATAAGATACTGTCTGGAACGGCCTGAAATCTTTATAACACAATTAAAAGCAATATTAAGAGCCGCTGCTTTTGGAAATGTGAGAATCCTGTTTCCTATGATATCAGGCATTGATGAAATACGCGAAACAAAAAAATACCTTAATGAAGCAGCCGATCTGCTTGAAAAAGAAGGAAAGGTTTATAATAAAAATATCCCGTTCGGAATAATGATTGAAGTACCATCCACAGTTATAATGGCCGATGCTATGGCTGATGAAGCTGATTTTTTCAGTATTGGTACAAATGACCTTATCCAATATACTCTTGCAATAGACAGGGTTAATATGGGAGTCGCCCACCTTTATCAACCATTTCACCCTGCTATTTTACGCATGATCAAGCATGTAACTGATGTTTGCAAAGAAAAAGGCATAAAGGTTTTTGTATGCGGGGAAATGGCAGGTGATCCTTTGAATATTCCGGTTCTGCTCGGGTTGGGAATAGACGGACTGAGTATGAATCCCCAGTCAATTCCGGCAGTAAAAAATATGATACGATCACTAAACATCGAGGATACAAAAAAATTTATGAAAGAAATTCTTAACATGACCACTACAAATGACGTAGCAAAACTTGTTGAAGCCTCTTTCGGAAAAATTGTTTCAAAATAGGATAAAATCGGCACTCCCTTAATTTGAAAAATATACGGATTGTTGCAAATTATAAAAAAAGAGCCATAAAACCGTAATTTAGACATTTGGAAGAAATCATTGGAAAATACCCGCAATAAAAATATTTCTGAAAACAGAAAAGCACGACATGACTATTTCATTGAAGATGAATATGAAGCAGGCATGGTTCTTCTTGGAACCGAAGTTAAATCTTTAAGGCTTGGCCGGGCAAACCTCAAGGATTCATACGCCAAAATCAAAAACGGTGAGATTTTTGTTCATCAAATGCACATTGGGCCTTGTCCCTTTGCCTATTTTGGTAACCACGAACCTTTGAGAATAAGAAAACTGCTTTTAAACAAGGTTGAGATAAAAAAGCTAACAGCCAAGGTGAATGAAAAAGGACACTCCCTGATTCCCTTAAGACTTTATTTCAAAAACGGAAAAATAAAAATTTCAATCGCTCTCGCTAAAGGAAAAAGGCAATACGATAAACGGGAAGCCATAAAAAAACGCGACGAAAGCAGAGATATGGAAAGAACAAGAAGTGAAAGATAGTTTCAACATCTTGACAAACAGCCATTCAGCGCTTAATATAGTAGCATAAACAAAAAAGTTCTTTATTATAAAGTCTGCTCATTTGGGGGCGAAACGGCTTCGACGGGGATAAAGAAGTCCAGGTTGCATACCGAGCGCCTGTCAGCTCGTAACAAGAGACGGGAAATAAAGATAATCGCAGACGATTATAATTACGCATTGGCCGCTTAGGGCCAACGTCCTGTCCTGTTTTTCCTGCGGATAAGATAAGGGCGTCGACTAGTAGGATAGATGAGTTGTACCACCTGTTGCAGACCATCGAAACAATAACAGGGTAGCCGGCTTATGCATCTTGCCTGAAGGAGGCATGATCTGGCGATATATAAATTTCAGGAAAAGTATGTAGACGCCTGTGCGGAAGATTTTCGGACGCGGGTTCAACTCCCGCCGCCTCCACCAAGACCTAATCCAATACAATCCAATTAAGTACATAACCCGTTAGAAATAACGGGTTTTTTATTGACATTTGTCCAATGACGTGCTATAAGGTTTATCTAAATCCAATGAATTTGGGGGTATATTTTAAGCAAATGTACCCCCAAGTCAAAACTGATACCCCCAAATATGGAGGAAATCCTTTATGGCACTAAGTGACGTCAAAATCCGTAATACTAAACCATCGAATAAGCAGATAAAGCTATTCGACGGTGATGGCCTTTTCCTTTTGGTTACTCCACAGGGTGGAAAATATTTCAGACTGAAGTATCGCTTTGAGAGAAAAGAGAAACTTCTTGCTTTGGGCACATATCCTGAAATCTCTCTTTCAGATGCCAGACAGCGAAGGGATGAAGCAAGAAGGCAGGTTGCGCATGGCATCGACCCCGGAGCCGTTCGTAAGGCCCAAAAGCAGGCAGAAACTGCTGAAACAGAAACATTTGAAGTTATAGCCCGTGAGTGGCATATCAAATTCACACCCACATGGACACCGGGCCATGCAAACACAATCATGGGTCGTTTGGAGCGTGATATCTTCCCATGGATTGGGAAAAAGCCAATTTCAGAGATCAAGGCCCCTGAACTTTTAGCAGTCCTTCGCAGGGTGGAAAGCCGGGGAGCTTTAGAGTCGGCACACCGGATCAGGACTATCGCCGGGCAGGTTTTTAGGTATGCTGTTGCCACAGGAAGGGCTGAACGCGATCCATCTGGCGATCTTAAAGGAGCATTACCACAACCGAGTGAAAAGCATCATGCAGCAATAACTAAATCTGAAGAGGTTGCACCACTTCTCAGGGCTATAGACGGTTATTCAGGGCATTTTGTCGTAAAGTGCGCCCTGAAGCTTGCCCCAATCTTTTTCGTTCGCCCTGGGGAGCTACGGCAAGCAGAGTGGGCAGAGGTTGATCTTGATGAAGCCGTCTGGAATATACCGAAGCACAAAATGAAGATGAAACAGGAGCACATTGTGCCTCTATGCCGTCAGGCTTTGGAGATATTAACTGAACTAAAAGAATTGACCGGTGCAAGCAAATATGTTTTCCCTTCGGGGAGATCATTTACAAGGCCAATGAGTAATAATGCAATATTAGCAGCGCTTCGGCGTATGGGATATGAAAAAGATGAAATGTCCGGTCATGGCTTCAGAGCAATGGCACGAACTATCCTTGATGAAGTGTTGCAGGTAAGGCCGGATTTCATAGAACATCAGCTTGCTCATGCTGTTAGAGACCCAAATGGTAGGGCTTATAATCGAACAGCTCACCTTGAGGAACGCAAGAAGATGATGCAGATGTGGGCAGATTATCTGGACGGATTAAAACAGGGGGCAAGGGTGTTGCCCATGCAGAAAAGGGCGTAACTATTTTCGGGGATAGGGAGGCCACCCGACAAGCTGTTTTCCTGGACGGTTTCCCCGACTTGACCATCAGGCGCGCAAACAGGAGGCGCACATGAATTCAAATCAAGATAGCGGGAAAGCGTTTACTAAGTATGCCATATTAAAATCCGGAATCGATGTGATGAATGAACTATCACTTGATGCTGCCGACATGATTGATTTAGCCAACGAAGGCTTTTTGATACCATGTCTTCCAGCAGGCGCAACTACTAAGAAGAGGATGAACTTCGCGATTAATTCTCCGGAAATCACCTTGTGTGCGTGGTTATATTGGAACTACGATATCGAAGATTTTAAATTAAAACATAAAGATTATTTAGAGAAGTTGAGGTTAAAAAATGTAACTTCTTGTACTGAATCTCAAAAGCAAAAACAGCTTCGGGCGAAAGCTTTTAAGTTAGCTTCCCACATAAAGCTTGTTAAAGATCAAGGGCGGTTCGCTGAAATAGGCAAAAAAGGCGGTAGCAAAGAAAAAATAAACGAGCCTATTCTTGAAGCTATTATTCGATACATTCAGGAAAATCCCAAAAATAATAATAAGCCATCAGAATTTATAGCAAAACAATTTTGCAAGAAATACAAAAGCGATAATAAATTTGCATCCGTTTCAATCGATAAAGAAAAATATGAAGTATATTGTTATAGTGAACGTATATATTCAAGAAAACATAAAAATAATGATGAAAAATCAATAGCATATTCAACTTTCAGATCCCGCTATATTAAGAAGGCAAAAGATAACTTAAAAACGTCTTTAACTTGACAATCAATATATAACCAATCAGTTATAATCTAAAATAAATATTAACACTAAGCCGCTTAACGTTTAGCACTAAGCCGCTTACTTGTATCTCACCTCGTGTACGCTGTCTTCATAAAATACAATATTGGAGGGCAGCATATGTCAAAAGATTCAAAAATCGAAGAAATACAAGAACTACCTCAAACAGGACTTCTAAGAATCAAACAGGTTCTCAAGTTTGTGCCGGTTTCTCGTTCAAACTGGTGGGCAGGTGTAAGGGCTGGCAGGTTCCCAAAAGCTATAAAGCTATCGGAACGTGTGACGGCCTGGCGTGCATCAGATATAAATGCTTTAATAGAAGGCCATTATCCTTCTATCAGCAAGGATAGTAAGTAGGAGTGTTATTGTAATGCAAGTTAAATATTTATCCGAAATCTATGGAATTCGCAACATTATTTACAAGAAGGCGAAAAACTAAGATCCTGGATATTATACAGAAAAACTGGGCATATAAATATATTAAACAAAATAAGCATATTAGGTAGATTAAGCAGATATATTCATTATGTCAACAAGTTATGATGATATGGGCTTAGCAGATATTCTTTAAAAAAATATTGAATTAGAGTAACTGCTTATAGCTAATATTGGTAAGTCATTGATATTATGCTAATATATGCAATATATTTTTAAGATGACGATATTATTAGGAAATATTAGTGAGATTAACCGCCGCCCGGCTAAACCCCAAATACTTTGTTGATTATAAATGCGGAATTTTGGTTTCTTTTGTTGGCCGCCGTGGTGTGTTTTCAATTAATCTGCCGTGCAGGCAGTGGGGATGTGAAGAGTGTAGAGAACAAGTCATTGTGTGTCATATAAAGACAATAAGTGATCTTTTTAACGAATTAAAATGCGTGCAGGTCTTTGTTGGATACAGGGATGAGAAAGAAAAAAAGTTATCGAACTTTATAAACAAGAATGTGAGTGGTCATTATTGCCGGATCAACGGGCAGGATAAAGCAGTGATTATATCAGATAGGAATTTTGATGGTGCTCGTCGTTATGATAAGCGCAAATTTCTTGAGTGCGAACTGCCTAAGATTCTGAATCAACCATGGAAGGAAAAAAGGCGGATATCTTTTTCCAGTGGATGGAAAAAGCCCAGAAAAAAACAACAACCAAAATATTGGGCTATATCCTTTAGAAATATACGTGATGAATTTAATAAACTATCCACGGATAAAGAAAGAAAGGATTGGCTTTGTAATAAAACGAATTGCAGGCTTACTCAACTTGGAGAGGAATTTGTTAAGCAAGATACTACAATTAAGAATACGCTGGATGTTTTCCCAAAGGGTAAAGAGAAAGGAAGAACTAACTGAGAATATTAACCAGAAAGAGAGCTTCAAATATTGATATCGGTATGTCAGACAGTTAACACTAATGGTTATGGAGCTGACATAATAAACAACTTTTCATGGGAATTAAATATAACTGAAATATCATGGAAAATATTTCAATTACAAACGTGATAGTACTCCCATATTTCTTTATTTTACTATGTAAGATAATATTGTTCGTTTCAATACTATCAAGGGTTTATGCAATATTGATAATATGAAGAGTCCTATTTTACAATCTTTTGTAAAAAGGATCATACTTACGCAAAACAAATTAATTAAAATAACAATTTACACGTTGTTATTTATACGAAAAAGCTCAATAAAT
>Ga0180007_10001213_pt1 | contig 36771 bp, 33 predicted proteins | sample MM_PC_MetaG_FD_121122 | JGI IMG/M metagenome (GOLD analysis project Ga0180007, IMG submission 121122) | Groundwater microbial communities from the Aspo Hard Rock Laboratory (HRL) deep subsurface site, Sweden - MM_PC_MetaG | ecosystem: Environmental > Aquatic > Deep subsurface > Groundwater... | reverse complement strand
GCAGCGGCTTACCGCGTTGACCGGCACTTCTTACACTTTTCCGGTCGCCAGTCTGACTTTTACGCCGGCTGCTGCGCAGGCGCTTGGTGGAACTCCTGCCAACTACGTCTGGTCGGCTCTTGCTGACATAGGTCCACTTACGCCAGCCGGTAATTACATCGCAACGGCTGTGTTTTTTGATGATGAGACCCCTTATAATGGCACTGTAGATCCGTCTGAGGCATCGGCAACCTTTAACGTTACATTGACGGTGAATGCAACGCACTCGCTGATAATTTTTGATCCGGTGCTTTTGACCAAGCTGGGTATCATTGATTTTGGTTCGATCGCTCAGGGTGCCACAGACACTTATGATGTGTCATTCATGAATACCGGCAATGTAGCGTTGAGCAACTTCTCATGGACATTCAGCCCTCTTGCGCATGCCAGTGAGCCGACACAAATTGATGCGGCACAGTTTTCGTATGGACTTTCGGCCCCGGTAGCGGCTGGTGCCTATGGAACTATAACAGTAAGTTTAGCAATTCCGCCTGGTCAGGCAGTGGGGAACTACGGGCCATCCGGTAATCAAACGCTTTTTGCAGCCACGCCGGTGGCAGTTTCTGATATCTGTGCTTTCCAGTGCGAAGTTACTCCTTCTGGTAGTGCGTTTTTTGAAATGGCCTCGGGCAGCGTTTTTCAGTCGATAGCCACCGAGACATTCAGCAGTCCTGCTCCAGACAATCTGTATTTTCTCTCTGCCTGGGTTTGCCCAGGAAGCGGCAGTGCAGACATCTCCCTGATGCAGTATGACGAAAACGGAGTTGTGGCTGCAACCGCGGCAATACGCCTCACTCCCGATGGGCAGCTCGTAATGATCGATTCTGCTCCAAAAATTGAAGTCAAACATTACGGCGTTACTACAAGTATTCCAATGGATATTGCTGGAGAAAGTTTTAACTACTTCAGAATTTATCTGGCGTTTGAATTGACCTTCGATCCTTTGGTTGCAAGCTACACCACCATAAATCTACAAAACAGCAGTCCGGTATTGCCTGCCAGCACGTCGGTGTGGTTTGATGGCATACAACTGGAAAAGGCTCGACCGGGTCAGACAAGGCCAGTAGCGTTCCATGAAAGAGCCACTATTCACTCGCCGACCAAGAATCGGGCTATTGACGGAAAATATGATTATTATGAGTGGTGATTCTGGCGATCCCTGGACTACGGAAATTATGCTATAATTGTAATAGGGATGGCAGTCTGTGTACTTTGTAAGTTTGTGTTATAGAGGTTAGACAAAATGGTAGTGTCTTCAAGACGTGGAGCGATGATGTTGATGCTGCTGGTGGTGATTATTGTCGGCAGTATCATTGCCATGCAGATTCTTCCGGGAGAAGAAATGATTACGCACCGGGCCCTCGAAAGCACTCTTGATACCGAACTGAGTCAGGTGCGCGAAGCATTCGATCTTGCTTACATGGCCGGGGAAATGGATACCGAGACAGCGCTGGCCAGCGATCCAATTTTAATGCCGGCCGATGATGACGCTGACGCCCTTAAGAAGACTAAACTGGAAGCAGCAATGGTGAAGCTTGTCGCTCGTGGCTATTTAAGGTCTGATAACGTAAAAGATCCCACTGTGCCAGCTTTTAGATGGGGAAGCGATTACGCGAATTTCTGGCAGGTTCAGGGAAACATAGCCTCAAATCCGAGTTTCGAAATTTCCGAGTCTGGAGCAGTCATAAACTGGAAAGATTACGAAGGAAATGACATTGACGATGTAAATCCTCATGTAGCATCTGATCCGACCTTTTTACAGAGCATGCAGATCGACGATTATCCATATCAGAACAAGCTTGGATCAGTCTTTGGAAAAGAAGGGGCAGCACTTAAACTCACCAGGTAACGCCCTCTAATCGCCTGTCCACAGAAAAGTAAAAAACCCGCTTTATCAGCGGGTTTTTTTAACTTTGTGAGACCTTGTTAAACTGGTCTCCGGTGGAGCTGATCGGGATCGAACCGACGACCTTTTGAATGCCATTCAAACGCGCTCCCAACTGCGCCACAGCCCCATTTGGTGATCCTGAGTATATCATGTCGAGGTTGCCGAGTCAAACAAATTTTTTCAGATTTTGGCTTCTCGCAGTAACTCGGCTGCGTCTTCGGGGGGGGTCGGGTTGATATAGAAACCGGAGCCCCATTCAAAACCGGCTATTTTAGTGAGTTTTGGAATCAGTTCTATGTGCCAGTGATAGAAATCGCGATAAGAGTCCGAGCAGGGTGAGGTGTGCAATACAAAATTATATGGCTGGCCAGGCAGCAGAGTTTCCAGCTTGCGAAGGGCTGTCTGCAGCGCGGTCGCAAAGCCAAATACCTGTTCGTTCTCTATCAGTTCGAAGAACGGCATGTGAGACTTCGGTGTAATCTCCATTTCAAAAGGAAATCGCGATGCAAAGGGGCAGAAAACGATGAAGTCATCACTTTCATGCACAACTCTCGCACCGTCTTTGGATTCCTGTTTTACGATGTCGCAGAACAGGCAACGGTCATGATAATGATAATATTCCCGGGCGCCTTCAAGCTCTTCTTCTATGCGTTTTGGGATGATGGGGGTCGCAACAATATGAGAATGTGAATGTGACATGCTCGAAAGGCCGACGCCGCTGTTTTTTACGATCATAAAGTGCTTGTAGCGCGGATTCTTTTTAATTTCAAGAAGGCGTTGCTTGTAAGCCCAGATAACTTCGCGCACTTGCTCGAACGTTGCGTTGCAGATGTCGGTTTTATGATGCGGTGATTCGATAACCATTTCATGAATGCCGATCGAGTTCATGGCGTCAAACATGCCAATGCCTTCACGGCCTGAGTCGCCTTCTGGCTTAAGGATCGGGGAACTATCGGGCACCACGCGCACCCACCAGCCCTTCTTATTGGCAGAAGTGCCAGCTGTTCTGAACGAGAGTGTTTCGGGCGGGGTCATCTGCTCGTTGCCTTCGCAGAAAGGACATTCTTTGCCACTTTCTTCGACTATTTCTAGGCGTTTGAAATCAGATGGGCGTTTGCCGCGCTCTGGCGAAATAATTACCCACTGCTTCAACACCGGATCTTTTCTTAGTTGCGGCATAACCTGCTCCTGATCTGCTGTTACTCTTTGTTCTCGACGAGAAATCTGGCGGCTTGTTCTGGCACAACCGGGTTGATGTAAAAGCCTGAACCCCATTCGAATCCGGCTACCTTTGTGAGGCGCGGCATGATTTCGATATGCCAGTGAAAATATTCGGTACAGTGCTCATCGCACGGTGATGTGTGTATTATGTAATTAAATGGCGGATCATCAAGTGTTTTAATGAGTTTGCGCAGTGTGCTGTGCATAATGCTGGCGAGTGCTTCAATTTCATTGCCTTCGATATCGCCAAATGAATCGCGATGTTCTTTTGGCGCGATCCAGGTTTCGAATGGAAAACGGGATGCAAAAGGGGCAAAGGCGACAAATTGCTCGTTTTCATGAACTATGCGCTCGCCACTGCTTAGTTCCTGGCGGATAATGTCGCAGAATACGCAGCGCTCCTTGTAATAATAGTAGCGCTTGGCCCCTTCGACCTCTTCCATAGCTCTTTTGGGGATAATCGGCGTTGCTATGAGCTGAGAGTGTGGGTGGTCGAGACTTGCTCCAGCTGCAGAGCCATGGTTTTTGAATATCAGAATGTAGCGAAAACGTCGATCTCTTCTGAGATCCCGGTAACGATCAGTGTAAGTTCGAATTATGCGGGCAATCTGCTCTACGCTATAATTATGAAAGCCGTCTTCGTGGTTTGGTGATTCGATTATCACCTCGTGTGCGCCGACTCCGTTCATCATGTCATAAACGCCGATCCCGGTGCGATCGAGCTCGCCCTCAATTTCCAGTGCCGGGTATTTATTAGGAATGACTCTGACCTCCCAACCGGCTTGGTTTGGCAGAGTTTCGGGTGCGCGGTATGACATTACTTCCGGGGTTGTCAGCGCTTCATTTCCTGCACAAAAAGGGCATTTTATCTTCTGCTTCTTTGGATGTACGGTATGAAAATCAGAGGGTTTCTTTGCCTGTTCATGCAGGATGATAACCCATCGCTTGGTAACCGGGTCTTTGCGGAGCTGCGGCATTGATTTCTGTTCCTTGGCTTAAGTCTCATTTTTTTGGATTATACAATAACCATTGTTGAAATGGCAATTTTTCGATAAGCCGATAATTGGCGCTGTGTTTTGCACGTTGTCCAGAATTGGCGGTACTTTGCCGGTGGCTTCCCTGGTCTTTGTCTGTTTGAACTGCGTGTCTCGCGGCGTTTGTCTGAGCCGGGCTTCGCACGGCATGATGGATGAAAATTTATTATTCGGGGTACCTTTGTGTCTAAAAAAGTTGACAACTGTTAATTGCTTGGTTAATCTATTGCAGTTGAACTGGTTTTGTTTGTGTAGACCATTGACTTTTTAATGTAGAGGTAAAGATCGTGGGACGTAAGAGAACATGTGAACTTCCCTTTTGCAAAGGGGTCGTCGAGGGCACCAGGAACAAGCGTAGATGTGACAAGGACAGAAACATACATCTGCACCAAGTTATATCTAAAAACGTCAAGAAAATCATGAAGTATCTTGAGAGTTGCGAAGACTTTACTGCGAATGATGTTAATCGTGATCTATTCAAGGCCAGGCTCGACAAAAACGAAAAGGGCTCGATGTACCGCCTGTTTCAGGCTATGGTGCGTGAGGGATACCTTCTTGAGCGTGGCAAAAGAGGCGGTCTTAAAGTATATTCTTATTCAGGGACATCTGCCGTTCAACCGGAGATTCATGACGAGCCTGAAAAACCCGCCCCCGGAAAACCTGAAAGAACTCGCCTGAGCCCTGAAGAAGTTCTTCTTGGCAAATTACGTGAGTTTGTTCACCTCAGGAGTGGACAGTGGAACCACGACGACTGGACGTGGTTGGTTAACCGCCCCGATATCAGAGAATTCGGTATTTCTGAAGCCGATATCGGCAGGATCGTTGAAGACGAAAAGGCCAGATACTGGTTGCAGCGAAACAGTTTCTGAGTTCTGACACTAACTCTTGGATTAAGCGAGCCCCCTTGCGAGGGGGCTCGTTGCGTTTCTGGAAAAGAACTTTGCTTGATTTCCTCTAAGGCCAGGGGGGGCGATATGACTGATTGCCAGGATGAGAAACCAAAACCGCCCGAGATCTTATAAGAAACTCGGGCGGGTTATGGTGTTTGCTTTTGTTCTAACTATTCTTCGTCTTCGAAGTCGTCATCTTCATTTTCATCTTCGAAGTCGTCAAATTCTTCGAGGTCTTCTTCCTCATCTTCTTCAATATCGTCTTCTTCTTCTACTTCTTCTGATTCTTCTTCTTCTTCTGCTTCTTCAAACTCATCTTCGTTGCCAATGTCATCTTCTTCTTCTTCGAAGTCCTCATCGTCTTCGTCGTCGAAGTCATCTTCGTCGTCAAGATCTCCGTCGAGATCTTCGTCCTCGGCAAGATCTTCTATATCTTCATCTTCGTCATCGAAGTCATCAAATTCTTCGAGTTCGTCTTCGTCTTCGAGATCTTCATCTTCGTCGTCGAGGTTGTCCCAGTCTGTCTGGGCGGCGAGGACTTGGATTTCTTCTGTTTCAAACAATTTCGGCATGACGATTACCCCTTTCATATATAAAACATTCAGTAAATTTCATTAAGATTTGAATGCATATTAGGCATACAATAAAAAAACTGTCAACAAAAAATTAGATAATTTTGCAATTTAACGCTCAGCGTTGGTAAATCTGTGCTGCAATCTGTATTGATGATTGCTCAGTGCGAGATTCGGGGTACATAATGACTTGACTATTTATTTCCTTTAAGTTATACTGACAGCTCTATTCTGCCTTTCTTGACCTAAAAAACAGGAGACAATCAATGTTTCAGGGACTTTCTGAAAAGTTGACCTCGGTTTTCGACAAGCTGCGAAAATCAGGCAAGCTCACAGAAAAAGACGTAGATCTCGCGCTTAACGAAGTTAAGATGGCGCTGCTTGAAGCAGACGTCAACTTCAAGGTCGTTAAGAACTTTACCAAGCGTGTAAAGGAGCGGTGTCTCGGTGCTGACGTTCTTAAAAGTCTCACTCCGACTCAATTCGTGGTCAAAATTGTTCTTGAAGAGCTTACTCTGCTGCTTGGCACCGAGCGCGCCAAGATCAACATATCGTCCAAAAAACCAACCATCATACTGATGGCAGGCTTGCAGGGCTCCGGTAAAACCACTACTACGGCGAAACTTGGGCTTCATCTGCGCAAGGATGAAAAGAAAAACCCTATGCTGGTAGCCTGCGATATATATCGTCCTGCTGCAGTTAAGCAGTTGCAGGTTCTCGGTGATCAGCTCAGCATGGAAGTTTTCACCGGTGAAGCCGGTATGCGTCCAGCCGATATTGCGAAGAAGGCCGTAGAATATGCTCAGGTTCATGACTTTGACGTGGTGATTCTTGACACCGCTGGTCGTCTACATATCGATGAGCAGATGATGGCAGAAGTTAAGGGCATCAAGGAAGCTGTATCTCCACACGAGATTTTGCTGGTAGTTGACGCCATGACTGGTCAGGATGCTGTTAACATGGCCACCAGCTTTAATGAGCTGCTCGAGTTAACCGGCATAATTCTTACCAAGCTTGATGGCGATGCCAGAGGCGGCGCGGCACTTTCAATCAGGGAAGTCACCGGCAAACCGGTCAAATTCATTGGTGTTGGCGAGAAATCGTCTTCTCTTGAACCGTTCTATCCTGAGCGCATGGCTCAGAGAATTCTGGGTATGGGTGATATGCTGTCACTCATCGAGAAAGCCCAGGCGAACATGGACGAAGAGAAGATGAAAGAAATCGAGAAGCGCGTTCTCGCTGCCGATTTTAACTTCAACGATTTTTTGTATCAGCTAAATCAGATTAAACGAATGGGGCCGCTGGATCAGCTTTTGGGCATGATTCCAGGCATGTCTTCGATGGCCGGCGGTTTGTCTGAGTTTTCATTCGACGACAAGAAGTTTAAACGTTTCGAAGCGATCGTTCTGTCGATGACGGAGCGTGAGCGCAATTACCCGGACCTCATTGATGGTTCACGCCGCAAGCGCATTGCCGAGGGAAGTGGTAATACCATTCAAGACGTTAATCAGCTGCTCAAACAGTTTACACAGATGCGTAAGATGATGAAGCAGCTTGGCAGTCTTGGCAAGAAGCAGGGTAAATCGAAATTTGCCAAGTTCTTAGGAATGTAAGCGCCGCATTTGCGGTTCTCAGAATATTATAAGGAGTTTTTAAAATGGCCGTTTCTATCAGATTGAAAATGCTTGGCACCAAGCATCGCCCCTGTTACAGAATTGTAGCTCTTGACAGCCGCAAGACACGTGACGGAAAGACACTTGACAACCTCGGGCACTATGCTCCGCAGACTGAGCCTCTTCAGATTGAGCTCAGAGAAGAAGCAGTTCTTGAATATCTCAACAAAGGCGCCGTGCCGACTGAGACTGTAAAGAATATTCTTCGTCAGCGTGGCATCATCAGAATGCAGGAGAAAGCTGAAAACGGGAATGTCAAACTGGTCTGGACCAAGCGCGCCTAGGCGGGCAGAGGTGAAAAATGACTCAGACTGTACAGTCCACGCTTGAAAAACTGTTAAAGGCGCTGGTAGAGTTTCCTGAAGAAGTCGTTGTCACGCCGATCGAAGGTGATGGCACCGTGGTTTTCGAGGTTCAGGTTAACCCCGAAGATTCAGGTAAGGTAATCGGCAAAAAAGGCCGCACTATCAACGCTCTGCGGACCATTATCAGATCTTCTGCTGATACCGGCACCAAAAAGGTGATTATGGAACTGGTCTGAAAAGGCCCGTTCTTTGGCAATCGGAAACATAGACCATGTCGCAGCCTAAAACTTTGTGCCTGAACAAACCAGAATCATCTGCACAAGAAGATTCCTGGCTTGTTGTCGGCAAGGTTCGCAGGACGGTTGGCTTGAAGGGGTGGGTCAGAGTGGGTCTGATGACAGACTTCCCTGAGCGCTTCAGTCCGGGCAACCGTGTTCTTGTTAAAAGACTCTCGGGAGATCCTGAGCCGACAGAAATAGCTGAGTGGCGAAAGCATTTCTCGGGCGACGCGGTTGAGGTAAGGTTTGCAGGCATTGATGATTGCGATGCTGCAGCGACTTTTGTAAACACTTTGCTGGTGATTCCAAAAGCTGAGCGCGAGCAATTGCGCAGCAATAGCGAATTTTATCCCGATGAACTGACGGGGATGCAGGTGATTGCACCCGATGGCGAGGTTTCTGGTGAGGTCGTTATTCTTGAAGCGGAGGCTGCCTGTCCGTATCTGGTTGTTAAAACCAGTGCCGGATTCGAGGTTATGATTCCCTTCAGAAAGGTTTTTATCAGCTCTGTTGACCGCAAGGCCAGGCAGGTAAAGCTGGTAGAGCCTGTTTCGTTCCATGTTCCGGTAGAATGAGATGCGGATCGACATCGTAACTCTCCTGCCCATGCTCTTTGACAAAGTATTTGAAGAAAGCGTTCTCGGGTCGGCCGTCAAAAACGGCCTTGTCGAAATTGTCCTGCACAATTTTCGAGAATACGGCGATGGCCGACATCGAACGGTTGACGACACAGCTTTTGGCGGTGGCCCTGGCATGGTGATCAAGCCAGCGCCGCTGGTAAATTGCCTGAGAGATGTACGTCGTCTTGCCGCTCCTGGCCCGGTAATCGGGCTGACCCCACAGGGGTTGCCGCTAAATCAGAAGCTGGTAAAGGAGCTGGCGTTATTTGACCGGTTGATACTTGTCTGTGGCCGCTACGAGGGCTTCGATGAGCGTATCCTCAGCGAATTTGACCTTGAGTTGTCGATAGGCGACTATGTATTAACCGGTGGCGAAATCGCCGCAATGACCGTTGTTGACGCTGTTTCAAGAATGATACCCGGCACGGTGGGCCGACAGGAATCGGTTGAGCAGGATTCCTTCTACAAAGGATTGCTTGACCATCCTCAATATACGCGCCCCGCCACCTGGGAAGGACTGGAAGTCCCGGTTGTTCTCCAGGAAGGTAACCATGCAGGTATCGAAGAATTCAGACATTGCCGGTCGTTGCTGACAACAGCTGTCAGCCGGCCAGATGTGTTCGCGGCTGCCGAATTGTCAGATCAAGACAGAGAAGCTCTGCAGAGTCTGCTGAGCTAAGTAGCTAGTGTAAGTAAAATATCATTCCGGAAGGAGTTTCAGTTATGAATCCCGTTATCGAAAGTATTGAAAGAAATTATCAGAAGAACAAGCAGGATATTCCCGCTTTTCTGCCCGGTGACACCATTCGTATGGAAATCAAGGTTCGCGAAGGTGAAAAAGAACGCCTGCAGGCTTTTGAAGGTGTTGTGATTTCTCGTCGCAACTGTGGTCTGCGCGAAAATTTTACAGTAAGAAAAATTTCTTATGGCGTTGGCGTTGAAAGAACATTCATTCTGCATTCGCCAAACATTGCATCTATCGCTTTGCTGCGCCGTGGTAAGGTTGCCCGTGGCAAACTCTACTATCTGCGTGCTCGCGTTGGTAAGAAGACTCGTGTTAAAGACAAAATCTTCTCCAAGGACAAAAACTGATCTTGCAAGAATCAATTAGTCCCGACCCAAAGGTCGGGGTGTTTATTCATGATATATCGATTCGTTGTGGCGAGCAGGTAATAGCGCTCGAGGCACTTGACCTCGACGAAGTTCTTGCGGCCTCTGAACTGCAGTTGTCCGGCAGCATCAGTGGTAAAGGCAATGACGGTGTTCAGATTCACGTCGAACACCGTTTCAGGCCGTTTATGCGGCACAAGACGCTTGCAATACCAGTCGATTCGAGTATGCGTGGAAGATTTCGGACTGATCTGAAACTGCACAACGGAGTCAACAGCCTGCTGATAAAGGCTGTTGACTCTGCTGGTGTTGTTTTCGACAGCAAGACATTCGAACTGCATTACAAAGGTTCGTTTCGAGAATGGAACGAAACCATTTTTATTGCCTTTTTTCTGGCGATAATTATCAGAGGCCTGGTGTTACAGGCATTTTGGATCCCGACCGGCAGCATGGAACCCACGCTGCTTGGGGAAAAGAAGAATCCCTTTACTGGGCAACTTGAGCGTAGTGGTGACCGCATTCTGGTCAGCCGTTTTGCTTATGTGCTCGACCTCTCTCTCGACGGGCGTTTGCCCTTTGGGCCACGCATCTGGCTCAAACTGCCGGAGCGCGGTGATGTTATAGTTTTTAGATATCCCAATCCAGACACTTCAGCACCACCCAAAGATTATATTAAAAGAGCAATTGGCAGGCCTGGTGACCAAATTGACATTGTTGATGGCGTCGTTATGGTCAACGGAAATGCCCTAAACGAGCCCTATATTGCTGAGCCGCCACTATCCGATTTTCATACAATAGTGCCTGCAGATTGCCTGTTTGCGATGGGAGACAATCGAAATAATAGCTCAGATAGCCGTTTTTGGGGACCAATGCCGTTGGCCAACCTGAAAGGGCAGGCGGTTTTTAGCTATCTACCGGTAAACCGGATCGGGCCGATCAGGAGTTTTACACACGAGATGAGCCTGGTCACGCCAGAGCGAAGCAACTGATTTAATTTTTAATGAAAAAAGAATTACCCGGTCACATAAAGAACGCATTCAGATCTATTGACCATTTTCTACCGGTTGTAGACCTTGTTGTTGAGCTTGTTGATGCGCGCATGCCGAATGGCTCGCGTCTCAAAGATTTTATCAGTCGTCTTGGCAAAAACTCCGTAATTGCTCTTGCCAAGTCAGATCTGGCCGACGAAAGCGAAACAAAAAAATGGCTCAAGCGTTTTGCTGATGAAGGGCAGACCTGTGTTGCCCTGGATTGTCGCGACACTCAGTCGATTAAACGGCTTTCCAAGCTGATCAGGGCCGCTGCTTTTACGGTAAAGCCCGGACAGACGGAACCGGCGCGCAAGGTCCGGCGCGCAATGATCATAGGCATTCCGAATGTTGGCAAATCGACGCTGATCAATTCTCTGGCGGGTCGAAAAGCTGCACGCGCAGCCAATATGCCCGGTGTTACCCGCAGTATACAATGGATTAAGCTCAGCGGAGAGCTGGAGCTTCTTGATCTGCCGGGTATTCTTGACTATGGTCTTCTCAAGCGCGGCGATATTCTGCGGCTGATCAACACTGTTCCAGGAAGAGACGAAAACACATGGAGTCAGGCCAAGACGCTTGCCAGGATACTTGCCATTACTGGAAATCAGAGTGCTTTGCCAGGCTTTGTTGAATGTAACGAAAGCTATGACCTGTTTCTAGAAGACTATGCGCGGCGGATGAATTTTTGTGGCAAAGGTGGCATTCCGGACATTGAGCGAGCCGCTACCGATGTTATCAAGCGTTTCCAGTCTGGCGGATTTGGTCGTATCACCATAGAAAAGTCAGACAGCGATTTTGCTGAACTTTTTGAATTGCCGCCTGAGGCTGAAAAGGTGGAGTTTTGACGTATGAGTCAATCACAGGAAAAACTTGACCTTTCAGAAGAAGTTTCACGTCATATTCTAGGAGCAGGAACCGAATCCGGGCTCGTGATGATTAGAGGTCTTTCCGACCTTTCTGTTCGCGCCCGTGGAAACTGTCTGATGCTCGAAGGATCAGCTGTGAAGATCAGGCTGGTTAAGCAGTTTCTTGACGTGCTGAGTCGCCGAATTGAGCGGGCGGGTGCCATCGACCAGAATGAAGTGCGGCGTCTGTTTGACCAGTTTGTAGATGAAGATATATCATCGGAGTCTGTCTCTGAGCCCTTTTGTGACTTGATCAGCTCGTTTAATGGTCGCCTGGTTCGGGCAATGACCGTTGGGCAACAGCAATATGTTGAAGCGGTCGAAAAGAACACCATAACTATTGCGCGTGGCCCCGCTGGCACCGGTAAAACTTATCTGGCGACTGCGATGGCAATCAAGGCGCTTAAAGAAAAGCGCGTAAGCCGCGTAATTTTGTCGCGTCCGGTAGTCGAAGCCGGTGAAAGTCTCGGTTATCTGCCCGGAGATGTTAAGGAGAAAGTGGATCCGCATTTTCGACCTCTCTATGATTGTCTGCAGGAATTTATCGGGATGGGTAAATTTGAGCAATATATCCGCCAGGGTATCATCGAGATTACGCCGTTGGCTTATATGCGCGGTAGAACTTTTAACGAAGCCTTTGTGGTTTTAGATGAAGCTCAGAACACGACCATGCCACAGATGCGCATGATTCTCACCCGACTGGGCTATGGCACAAAGCTGGTCGTAACCGGCGACCATACTCAGATAGACCTTCCCCGCATCAGCGATTCATCGTTGTTAACGCTGGGCGATATTATCGGTTCGGTGGAATCCGTATCTTTTATTGATCTTTGTGGCAAAGACGTGATAAGACATGAAGTAGTCAAACGAATCATCGGCGCTTTTGATGAATATCAGAGGCGGGAAAAAGAAAAGAAGTGAGCGAAAAAAGCAACTTGCCCCTATGGGCACTGCAGGATAGGAGGCTTTAATGGCCGAAGACCATAAGAGCCACCTGTTGTTGTCGAGCTTTCTGGAATGGCTGAATGTTCCAGAAAACCTGCAACGCAAGTTTTTGCTGTGGCTGGCCTTGTTTTTTGCCCTGCTTGTAGTGATACTGGTAATTGATCCGACAGGTTTTACGCCTGAGGTAGCAGAAGGCATGCCGGCTACCAAGACAATTCGCTCCCCAAGAATGATCAGTTTTGTCGACGAGGTAAGAACTGCTGAGCTGCGTGCGATTGAACGAGAGAGAGTCCAGCCAGCATTCTCGCCGATAGAAGGCGCCGAAGAGCAGATGCTTGAGCGCTTCGACAGGTTTACTGCCGATTTGTCACTGTTTTTTGTAGAATTTAAAAAGTTGCCGTCTTCTGAGCCGCCTCAGAACCTTATTGCATCGTATTTTCCTGGTGAGTCGCTGCTTGAGCCTGAAAGATTGATTCAGTTGCGCACTCTGCGTCCTTCTCAGCTCGATAATCTGGTGGCGGCCTCGCGCCGGATTCTTTTAAATGTTGGGCAAAAGCCGATTTCGGCGCAGAATCTTGAGCTGGCCCGCGCCGAAGTGCGTAGCAGCGTTGAAAGCTACCCCGAGGGACTCGGGTTTAAGACGATCATGACTTCGCTGGTGCGTAACGCAATAATGATAAACTCCATCGAAGATGACAAATTGACAAAACAACAGCGAGATGCTGCTTCCAGGGCTATTCAGCCGGTAGTTAGAACTTTTCAGAAGGGGCAGAAGATAATCGACGAGGGGTCTATTGTAACCGCAGATGATTACTATGTTCTGAAAAGAATCTCCACCCAGATGCACAAAAACCGTCTGTTGTCGCTTATGGGCAATTTCATTCTGGCTTTGCTGGCAGTTGCTATCTCACTTGTTTATCTGCGCCTCGAAGACAAAAATGTGCTTAATGATGGTGAGCAGTACAAGCTGCTTAGCGTCATTTGTCTGACCACGCTGGCCCTTGCCAAAACTGCACATGCTCTTGGAGTAATGTTTGACCGGCCTTATCTGGCAATTTTGCTGACGCCCTTGCCGGCGGTTGCCATGCTGATGACAATGCTGCTGGATAGTCGTATCGCGCTGTTTCACGTGTTTTCGCTGGGTCTCATGATGTTTGTCGTCGCCGAATCAAATGTGAAATTTGTGGTGGTGAGTCTTTTTGGTGCTATTGCCGGCATTCTTGCCTGGCGCACTGCCTCAAGAGCCAGCGACATGCGGAACCTCATCGGATCATCAGGTATCAAAATCGGTCTGACCAGCTCGTTAGCGGTGCTGGCTTTTATTCTGCTCGATTCAGACAGCTTTGCCAACATGGATCTAAAGCAGATCGCAATGCTCGTGAGCTTTGGCATGTTCAATGGCATTCTGTCCGGTATTCTGGCCAATGGCGTGTTGCCATATATGGAAAGTGTTTTTTCGCTTGCTACCAATTCGCGATTGCTTGAGCTCACCGATTTATCGCAGCCATTGCTGCGAAAACTGGCAGAAGAAGCACCAGGAACTTATCAGCACAGTATTGCGGTTGCAACAATGGCTGAAGCTGCTGCCAACTGCGTTAATGCTGATCCGCTGCTGACCAAAATTGCAGCCTACTTCCATGATATCGGAAAAATCAAGCGCCCATCATATTTTGCCGAGAACCAGGCCGATGAGAACCGGCATGACCAGGTTACACCCTATATGTCGAGCCTCATTCTGATCGGACATATCCGTGACAGCCTCGATCTTGGTCGCGAATACAGCCTGCCAGAACGTGTTTTGTCTATAATGTCTCAGCATCACGGCACTACCCTGATCAGTTACTTTTTTGAAGAAGCGAAAAAGCTCAAGGATGGTGAAGTAAACGAAGAGCGGTTTCGCTACCCCGGGCCAAAGCCGCAAACTAAAGAAGCTGCTATTCTCATGCTCGCCGATTCTGTAGAGGCAGCCGCAAGAACGCTGCCACAGCACACACATAGTAAGATCGAGGGTCTGGTGAAAAAAATAATTGAACATAAACTCAACGACGAAAACCAGCTCGACGAGAGTGATCTGACTCTGAAGGACATAGAAAAAATCGAACAGACATTTGTCAGAACTATAACTTCAATGTACCATGGTAGAGTAGACTATCCGGGTAAATTATCAAATCAGCAAAAGGGAGCCGCCGATGGAAGTTCTGATTAGTAATCGACAGGAGCAATTGGCCATCGATCTTGATTTTATCAAGGCCGTTGCCGAAGAAATCATGAGATTCGAGGCATCACCAGAAAATGCCGAACTCTCACTGGTTTTTTGTGACGACGATTTTATTCAGAAACTGAATAAGGATTACCGTGGCAAGAATGAACCTACTGATGTTCTTTCTTTCCCAATGGAAGAAGAGCAATTCGAATCTGAGATCAGAATGCTCGGGGATATTGTTATAAGCACTGAAACTGCTGCCCGACAGGCAGACGGTCTGAAGCATCCGCCATTGCTTGAAATTGTTTTTCTGTTGATTCATGGGTTGCTGCACCTGCATGGTTACGAGCATTCCCAGAAGTTACCGCGGAAACAGATGCGCGAACGCGAAGTGACTATTTTCCGGCATTTATGTGAGAAAAAACTGTTAAGCTGTCTCGAAGGTGAAGAACCGGCCCCGGTCATCAAACGGGCTATTGCCGTCGATTAGCAAAACATGATTAGAGAAGGGTAATCTGAGTCTAAAATATGGATGATTCGATTTCGGGTATTTTGTTTTTTGTCTGTCTGTTGCTTTCTGCTTTCTTTTCATCGACTGAAACCGCTTTTTTTGCGCTTTCACCGCTTCGCCTCAAAAAACTTGAGTCAGAAGGCGACAACCGCGCTGCCGAAATTCTCGGGGTATTGGCTGACAAGCAGAGACTTCTGATTGCCTTGCTGATGGGTAATACGCTGGTTAATGTTGCGGCAACTGCTATTGCTACCAGCTTTTTTATAAACTATCTGCCGAAATCCAGTCTTACAGAGTGGGTGGGTGTGGGGCCAACGGTCTGTGTTGCCGTTTCTTCGGTGGTAATGACCGTTGTTCTTCTTGTGTTTGGTGAGATTACACCAAAGACCATAGCTATTTTTGGAGCTTATGGCTATTCCAGGGTGGTTGTAAAGCCGCTGCGCCTGGTTATATTTCTTTTTACGCCCTTTGCTGCCCTGACAATATGGATAATATGCAAGTTTTTTCCGCGCTATTCAGATTGGAACAGCCATCTTGGATCTTCTACCTCAATGGAAGAAATTGACAGTTATTTTACGTTAGGCGAAGAAGTTGGCATTATCGAGCGCGACGAAAAGGAAATGATCAACTCAGTGTTCGAGTTTGGCGATACCCTTGTTCGAGAAGTCATGGTACCGCGCCCCGACATAATTTCGATGCCGATCAATATAAGTCTGGATGAGCTGCTCAAGTTTATCCGCGAAGATGGGCACTCACGATTTCCGGTCTATGACGGCAATATAGACAAGGTAGTTGGCATACTCTACGTTAAAGACATTCTCATCAAGTTTGCCGAGATTCAGGAAAGCTACGATCTTTTCAAACTACTGCGTGCACCCTTTTTTGTGCCCGAAACTAAAAAACTTAACGATTTGCTGAGCGAGTTTCAAAAGCGTAAACAGCATCTTGCCCTGGTTGTTGATGAATACGGCGGCATTTCAGGACTGGTTACCATTGAAGATCTGCTTGAGGAAATTGTCGGCGAGATTGTTGATGAATACGACCTTGAAGAGCAGGCACCGATGCATAGCATTGGTGAACATGTATACAGTATAGATGCCCGTTATAGCATCAGCGATCTCGAAGCGGAACTCGATATTGAGCTGATTTACGAGGACTCTGAAACGGTTGGCGGTTTTGTGCTCGAAAAGCTTGGCCGCATTCCACAGCGTGGAGAGTCTTTTGAAGAGCCGCAGGGTGTTTTTCAAGTTACTGAAATCAAGGGTAACCGCATTCTACGGGTAAAGTTTACAATGAACCCGTCGCTTTCAGCACCTGAAGCAACAAACTGACAGCATAGGCCAGGCATGGAGAAACCATATTGATTGGAATTATTTTCTATCTGGCTTTGACGATCTTTTTTCTCGCGCTGAATGCAGTTTTTAACGGTGCTGAGACTGCTCTTGTTTCGCTGGATGTTGATTATTTACGCTTCAAATCCAGATCTCTTGGCGAGAATGCGCGCGAAAAACGTTTACTTAAACTTGCTCAGTCGCCCGAACACTATCTTGCACTGACTCTTATCGGCATTAACAGTTGCCTGGTAATCGCGACCTCGCTCGCTACTGCCATTATGCAGAGCCTGACTCCTGACTTTATCGAGGTCGGCACAGTTTTTGTTTCGATTTTCATTTTTCTGTTCTGTGAATTTTTGCCCAAAATGGCTTTTAGCAGCCGCCCCCTGGTATATTGCCTCAAGTATCTGAGGCTTCTTTTGATCGCAGAATTCATTTTTAAGCTGCCAATAAAGGTCATCTCATGGCTGACCCGGAGAATAATGCGTTTGTTCAGAATTTCTGCCACAACTGATAACGGTATATCGCGTGAGGAACTGGTGATACTGCTCGGACATGGCGTTGCTACAGGAATTATTGCGCACCATTCCAATCGAATGGCACAGGGAATAATAGGTCTGCGCAAGAAAATAGCCCGCGAAATCATGATTCCCCGCATCAACATGTTGACTCTCGAAATCGACACGCCACTTGATGTTGCGCGAACAACTGTTATCAAATCCGGGTTTTCACGGGTGCCGGTTTTCAGAGGGCATGTCGATAAAATTGTCGGCGTGCTTTACTTCAAAGATCTGTTTCTTAAAGAGACCATGGTGAATAACCTCGAAGAAATTCTCTCGCCGCCATTGTTTGTGCCCGAAACCAAGCTGATGTCAGAACTTTTCAAGGAAATGCGCCGCCATGGTTTTCATATGGCCGTAGTGCTTGATGAATACGCCTCGGTCAGTGGCATTATTACCTTCGAAGATCTGCTTGAGCAGGTGGTTGGAGAAATTCATGATGAATTTGACAAGCCGCGCACGGAATTGAAGTATAATGATGACGGTTCTGTTACTGTAAAGGGTGATATGCATGTCGATCGACTCAATGAAGAGATCGGTTTGCAATTTAGCTCAATCAACGATGTTACAACTGTTAATGGGCTGATTCTGGCAGTGCTTGGTAGAATTCCAGAAGCAGGCGAAACCTTTTTGATAGATGGAGTGAAAATGAGAATAGTCGAGAGCAGCCAGCGTAAGGTAGAATGGCTCAAGATTATTAAGCAGCAGAGTTAAATTATGAAATTGCCAGTTCAGCACGAAAGACTCAACCGAACATTAGCCGACGCCAGCGAGAAAATTAATCAAATGCTGCTGCTGGTGCGCAAATACCTGTTGACCGGTATTCTTGTGCTGGTGCCGCTCATGGTAACACTTTATATCATGTATTTCGTGTTTCAGCTCACCGATGGTCTGCTTGGAGTGGCGGTAAGTCGTGCGATAGGTTATAGAATTCCCGGGGTGGGTCTGATCCTTACAGCACTCATTTGTATCAGCGTCGGTATGATTGCCCAGAACTATTTTGGCCGCCGACTGATTGACGGTATAGAAGGCTCTCTTGATCGCATTCCAGTGGTTAGATCTCTTTATAACGGCATTAAACAGGTTGCTGACGTCGTCATTCAAAAGAATCATGGTGAGTTCAAGCGCGTTGTTATGCTCGAATATCCCAAGGAAAACTGCTGGGTTATCGGTTTTGTAACTGCTGATTTTATTATTCCACTTAAGAATGAATCTCTTGACGAACTCGATATGGTTACAGTTTTTGTGCCTACTACGCCGAACCCGACTTCGGGTTTTCTGCTGATAATCGAAAAATCTAAAATCGTCGATACACACATGGATATAGAAGATGCCATGAAGGTGGTCATTTCCGGTGGTCTGGTACAGCCAGGTCGGAACACTGAGGTCATCGATGAAGACACTGGTAAAGAATTTGTCATTCCACATTAATAATTGCGTGAGGTAAAAGCATGAGCAGGTTTGTTGTTATTTTTTCGGTTTTGCTGCTATTGATCAGCCCAGTGTGGTCAGTTGCCGCCGATACCGGAAATCTGGAAGAAATCAGACAATATTTTGATCTGCGCGATACTATCAGTCTGGTCAATCTTGAAATGAAAAGGGCTATGGCACCGGAGTCAAAATTGTCACTTCTCGTGGAAGGTAGATCGGAAAATGATCTCGCCGAGGTTTTGAATTTCCTTGAAGAGCGAATCTTACAATTTGCTGAAGCTGAGACTCCGCTTAAATACCATTATGTTAAAAAGCTTGACATAATGTTTCGCGAAACCAGACAATTGCAGGCAGCTTTGGTGGTAAAAATGCGGGCCGTTGCTCTTGCGGCTGTCCCTGGCAGCACAATTACAAAGGCAAGCCCAGTCGGCACCGCCAGCGAAGAGCTTAAAGCGCACCCCCGGCCATATTTTCACCCGATAGATCTTCGAACATTGCTGAGCCCAGCTTTGCAGAAATCACAAGGCTTCAAATTCAGTAATGCCAGCGCATCTGCCGGAGTTCCGGTGGCAAAAACACCTGAAGAGAAAAAATCGATTCGAACGCTGCCGCCGATTCAGTCGCCTTTGTCGCCGTTTCCGGCCACCATGCCGCAGAAAACTCCGATACTGGTGGAGCCGGTCGAAATAGTTGCCCCACCGACTGAAACGCAAGCTGTAGAGCCATTAGGCAAAGCCTCGGAAAAACCAGTGGCCACATCTCAGCCGACAGTCTTTGTCGCTCCGGTCATAGCTTCAGTCAGCACCAAGCTGGCTGTGGATTCACTGCCCTTACCTGCAAACCTGGCAGCGGCCAGCGAAGCTGCGAGCCTGCCTGCTACTGCCTCTGCCGCAGTCGTGCCGCCGATTGCGGTTGTCGCAACGACAACTGTAGAAGCTGTTCCCGCAATTGCTACTGCCAGCACTATCATGCGTCCGCTCGCAGTTATGATCGAAAATCACAATCGATCAAGACCGCAATCAGGCCTTGATCAGGCAGATCTTGTTTATGAAATGCCAGTAGAAGGCGGCATTACAAGATTTATGGCTGTGTACACCAGGTCGCCGGGTCTGCTCGGGCCGGTAAGAAGCTGTCGCGAATATTTCATTGACAGAGCGCTCGAGGCCAATGCGCTTTATGTGCATTGTGGCAGTAGCCCGACTGGCTATGCATATTTAAGTAAAAGTGGCATTAATTCAGTCGACGAGATTAAGCATTCGAAACCGTTTTTCAGAGACAATACCCGCAAGGCGCCTCATAACCTTTATGGCACGGGCGCCGGTCTGCTTGATTACATGTCTGAGAAAATTGCTATGACCCTGCCAGTCAGTCCGAAGCTTTTGAATTATGGCTCTAATTCCATCACAGCAACCAGGCCTGGTGAATCGGTGCGCATTAGATACCACGGCAATTACACTCTAGATGTTAAATACGAAAATGGTGCGTATCAGCGCTACATGAACGATGTGCTGCATGTAGATCGCGAAACCCAGAAGCCTCTGCGTGCTTCTGCAGTAGTCGTTCAGGTTGCGGCAATGCAGGTAGTTGACAAGGCCGGTCGCCAGGAAATCAGTTTTATCGGTAGCGGTGAAGCCTGGATTCTTGAAAACGGCAAAATGACAGCAGTAACCTGGGCAAAGAAAACTCCGCGCGAATTGACCAGCTATAAAGACTCCTCCGGACGGGAATATCTGTTTCCCAAAGGCCTGCCTGTCTGGGTTCAGGTCGTTTCTCCAGCTCTCAAGCTGTTTTTTAATGGTGTCGAAAAGATAACTCCGGTCGCCGGTAAAGATGGCGATGCGCCAGCCAGCGCTTCTGTAAGCATAGGAAAGCAGGGATAAAATGACAAAATTTGGTGCCGTAGGCGTCTTTGGTCGTGCCAATGCCGGCAAATCAACTCTGGTAAACGCTTTGGTCGGTGAACGCGTCTCGATAGTTTCAAAGCGGCCGCAGACAACCCGTAAGAGAATTCTTGGTATACTCACTGTTGATGAATGCCAACTGGTATTTTGCGATACGCCCGGGCTGCATGCCATTAAAAACAAGCTCGATGCCTATATGCATGACGAGATCTTGTCTACGGTGAAGGGGTTGCAGGCTGGTTTGTATCTGGTTGATCTGTCTGAGTTAAAGCCTGAAGAAGACCAGAACTACCTTGCCCAGCTTAACCCGGAGAGTGGTATGCCGCTCTTTCTGGTGCTGAACAAGTCTGATCTTGTCGAGGCTGAAGCAGTAAAGAAGGCCCGGGAGCTTTATTCCGGCTTTTACCATTTTAACAAGATTTTTATAACTGCCGCTTCCGAAAATGAGGGGCTTGACGCTGTCCAGAAGGCTTTGCAGGAGGTGGTTCCTGAAGGACCTTACGCTTACGACGTTGATGACTACACCAGCCTCTCAGAGCGTGAGATCGTCGAAGAAACCATACGTGAAGTGGCTTTGCAAAGATTTTATCAGGAGGTTCCGCATTCAATCGCAGTTCAGGTCGAGCAGTTTAAAGAACGCGAAAATGGCAAGACCTATGTTGAGGCGACAATTTACGTCGAAAAGGAAAGCCACAAGAAAATAATTGTTGGCAAAGGTGGCGATGGAATCAAGACTCTTGGGCAAATTGCGCGACAAAGGTTGAATGACCTTCTCGGACGTGATATTTTTTTAGAGTTGTGGATAAAAGTTAAAGAGAACTGGCGAAGAGACGAACAGTGGGTCGAGAGGCTTGGTTATCGTAAAAACACTTGATGTAAGTTAACCAGACCCTAGTTATAAAGGAAAACAGGATGAATTCTATTTTAATGATCGTAATAGCGGTTGTAATTCTTTTGCTGGTTTTTGTCATGTTCTCACTTGACGACCAGGAAGAGGAAACCGGATTTCTCAGTGACGACAAAGGAGCAGAGCCTTCGAGCTTGCCCGAAGGTGTTGCTGCATCTGCACAAGTCAACGAAGCAGCAGTAGAAAAATCATCCGCAGGGCCAAGGCCTGAGCAAATTAAGGTGCCCGAAAAAGCTTCGGTTCGACAAATTTCCCGCCCTGGTGCAGGTGACAGCGTCGTTTTACTCAATGTTGGCGGCGAGGAAGATTTGCGTTTGCGCATAATGCTTGACCAAAGGCTGGCGATCCCGACAGATGCAGAAGACAAAAATGCTGTGGTTGCCGCCGTTCAAATTCGCTTTCCTGAAGAAGTGCTGGCTGATAAAGATACTTTTTTGAAGTTGATTCGCCGTGCTGAAGGGGTTTTCGAAAAGCAGTTTTCTTTTGATTTTTCATGCTTTGCGGCCTCGCAACTCGATCGGATCTGGATGTTTGGCCGGGACGAAGGGCGTGATGATGCCTTGTTTGAAGCGTTGGTTGTTGCTTTTGAGGTCGTCTCAAGGTTCAAGCAAACGCTTGAGACTGATTCGATTTTACGTGACAGTCATGCCCGGGTTTCAGTGGGTCTTGCGATGGGTAAGCTGGTGAAAATTGGCCGTGGCATGGTAGCTGAGCCAACTTGGGTCGGCAAACCCGCATACCTGGCAGAAACATTGGCAGAAGCAGCACTCGACTTTTCGATTTACGTCGACGAAGAGATTCATAAAGCGGCGTTGTCGCTTTTCGATTTTCGCGAATGGAAGCCGGTGAAGCTGCGCTCGCCGTTGCCGCCGCTTCCTGTTTATGAGCTGGTTGGTTGGAACAAACCAGATGAAATCGCTTCATTCGCTTCTCATAAAGACGCGCCCGCACGCCGCGCTGTTGCTGTGGCATATCGCTATCTTGAACTCGACTCCAAGATGCAGCCCCTGTTGGAACTCATCGGCGACCCAGATGAGAAAGTTGCACTTGAGGCTCTTGAGACCATAAAAATAATTGGTAATGAGCATGCCTTGGGGATTCTTAAGCGTATATTCCCTGAAACCCAGGATCCGGTATTCCGCAGCGCGATCATCGAGGCTTTCGCCAGCATCGGGCGCGATGAGGTTGTGCCGGTAATTCTTGGTTCAACCAAGGAGGTCAGCTGGAAGGTGCGCCTGGCAGCTGCCAAAGCTTTGCATAAGCTTGCCGGTGCCGATTCCCTGAAGCATCTTGAGCCTCTGATAAGTGACCCGGATGGCGCGGTTCGAGCCTGTGTGAATGGCGCTTTTTATCGAGCAACCGGCAAAAAAGAGTATCTTGATGTGTTGGCTGAACTGAGCACCGATCTGTCGAAAAGAACGCGGAAAGCTGCTATTGACGAGCTTCTTGATATAGAATCTGACGCAACACTCAAGACGGTAATCGCGTCGTTCTGCGAGCAGGATACCGAGTTGCAGAAGCATACTCTGCGTCGCCTTGAGTTCAGCAAAAGCAAGATACTCTATCAGTGCTTTCTTTCTATTTTTAAAAATTCTGGCGAAAAGATCAGGCCATTCATTGCTGAGGCTGTTCGCCGGGCTGGACTGGTAAATTAAATGGCTATAGATATATTGGTTGTTGATGATGAGGAAATGATCCGCTGGACCCTGAAGGAAGCTCTTGAGAGCGAGGGTTACAATGTGCGGACTTTTGAGAATGGACGTGAGTTTCTGGGGTATTTTAAAGAGCACGGAAGCGATATAATATTGCTTGATGTGCGCTTGCCTGACAGCAACGGACTTGACCTGTTGCTTGAGGTTACCCGCCTTGACCCTGAAGCCATAGTGGTTATCATGACTGCCTACGGCGACGTAGAGACTGCTGTTAACGCAATGAAGCGCGGTGCTTTTGACTATCTTGCCAAGCCATACAGCCTTGAAGAAGTCAGTATACTGATCAGCAAAATTGTGCAGGCGAATCTGCTGAAAAGCCAACTGCACCATTATCAGGAATTGCTCGAAAACAAGTTTGCCAGAATTCTTGGTGATAATCAGAAAATGAAACAGCTGCGCGATCATATCAGCATGGCTGCCCGGACAGACCGTACCACCGTGCTGATCAGGGGAGAATCCGGCACTGGCAAAGAGCTGGTGGCCCGCCAGATTCATTTCCAGAGCTCACGGGCAGACAAGCCGTTTATTGATGTTAACGCTGCGGCTGTGAGCAGTACGTTGCTGGAATCAGAACTGTTTGGCCACGAAAAGGGTGCCTTTACCGATGCGCAAAAGCAAAAGAAAGGGCTGTTTGAATTGGCAAATGGCGGAACTCTTTTTCTCGACGAAATTGGAGATCTTGACCCATCGCTGCAGGTTAAGCTGCTGCGAGTTCTTCAGGAAAGAAAATTCCGAAGGGTCGGGGGTACAGCTGACATCCATGTTGACGTGCGAATTATCTCTGCTACCAACGCTGACCTCGAAAGGGCTATAGAAGATGGCCGCCTGCGCCAGGATCTTTTCTATCGCCTTAATGTTTTTACCGTGAATCTTCCACCTTTGCGAGATCGGCGTGACGACATACTGATGCTTGCCAAGAATTTCCTTGAAGAGTTTCGTAAAGAATTTTCAAAAGACATCTCTGGCTACAGGGACGACACAGTCAAGATCCTTGAGAGCTATAACTATCCAGGCAATGTACGCGAATTGCGCAACATTATAGAACGCGCGACCCTGCTTGAGACGAGCAATCAGATCAGGCCGGCCAGCCTGCCGGAAGAGCTCAAAAAGAATGCTGATCTAGGTTACATTGCATTTCCACAGGAAAACATTAAGCCCTGGCAAAGCACCGGTTTCAACTTCAAAGATTATGTTGATTCTGTCGAAAAACAGATCGTTGTAGAGGTTATGCATGAGGTTGAGAATAAAAAGAGTCGCGCCGCCGAAATCCTTGGACTGACCAGGTTTGCACTGCGCCACCAGCTAAAAAAGCACAATCTGGAGTCTGATGGCTGATTTTGAACCTGCGCCTGAACCACCATGAAACAAGGTTCTACGAGCAGTTATTCGGCGTTATGGCGTTAGGCTAACAGCTTTATGTTATACAAATCTTTGCAAAGTGAAAATTATTCACTGGTTTATTGAAGAAAGTGTGCTATTATTACACTGTTGTACCGACTGTGCAAAAAGGGCACGTTAATTTTTCCGGGATGCACCATGGTTGGCCGAATTAGAGACTTTTAAAGTTGGCATAGTTATTGCGGTATATAATGGTATAAGATTAGCGAGGAGAAAAAGGCTATGATATCCGAATTACTTCAGGACAGTTTCATTGATCTTCAGCTGGATGTAAACGACAAAGCTACAGCTATTAATAAACTTTCTGGCATGCTGTGCGGGTCCGGAAGAGTCAGTGATCATGACCATTTTGTACACGCAGTTCTCGAAAGAGAAAAGCTCGGTAATACTGCTATCGGCGCCGGGATCGCAATTCCTCACGCTCGTGCCAATACCGTGAATGAAGTTTCTATCGCATTTGCCCGCTCAGGCAAAGGTATTGATTTTAATTCAGTTGATGGTGACCCGGTTCACCTCATTTTCCTGCTGGCAGCTCCGGTAGAATCAGGAAGTTTGTATCTTAAGCTTCTGGCAAGAATTTCGCGGCTGTTGCGCTACCAGGATCTCATTGAGGATCTCAAAAAAGCTACTACCAAAGAAGAAGTCATCAGAATTATTGCTGCCAAGGAATAAGGCGGGTTTCGACTTCGGCGCCACTTACCTCAAGAGGCTTGTTATGAATCCAGTTATAAGCGACCGGCGAAAAGATGAGTTGTCTTTGCACATGCGAATACCTGCCGACAGGTGTTACCTGGCAAATGCCCTGCTCACACTTGATGGGATCTGCGAACATTTCAACATTGAAGAATCCGCTCGTGATCGAATCAAAGTCGCCCTCGAAACAGCCCTTGTCGGATCTATCGAGCTTTCATACCTGCAGGCTCAAGGTTTGTTTGACTTGAAATTCTCGGTATTTAAGGATAAGCTGCAGATAACTGTAGAGGATTTCATGTTGAATGACCAGATAGCTCTTATCGAAGCTCCCACTGAGGAGCAGATCCGTGAAAAGCTCAACCCGGCGGTCACTTTGACTGATGGCTTCGTGTTAATCAAGGAGTCTGGTCGTAATTCATGCTATTCCATGCAGTTCAATCTTGCAGTGGTGGAATGATGAATGACACAAGACAATGAACGGACGTTTTTATTAATCAAACCTGATGCGGTTCAACGAGGACTCGTCGGTCGAATTATCGGTAAAATTGAGGACAAGGGACTTAAACTCGTAGCCCTCAAATTGGTTCAGGTAACACCAGAGCAGGCGGCCCGACAATATGAATGTCATAAGGGTCGCCCTTTTTATGATTCGCTGATACAGTTTATCTGCTCATCACCAAGCGTTGCCATGGTTATCGAGGGACGTAATGCCGTCTCTATCTGCCGGAAGATAATGGGCGCAACTGCTCCGGATGAATCGCAACCTGGCACTATCAGAGGCGATTTCTCTCTCGATCTTAAGCATAATCTTATTCATGGCTCAGATTCAGCCGAGAGCTTTGCTCATGAAGTCGCAGTCTATTTTACCGCTGACGAAATTTTAAATTACCATCTTGATCTTGAACGCTGGATATACTACTCTTAACCCTCGGCCGATATTCGGAAGAACCCGGAACGCCATTTCCGGGTTTTTTTATGACAAACTCCCAGAGTGCAGGTAAACTGGTTTGACCATTTCTAAGAGCAAACGCCCTACACGTCTTTATCGCCGTGTTTTTTTTATAGTTGGCTGCTTGATTGTCCTTTCTCTAGCGGTCGTAGCCTGCATGTTTTTTTCTGAACAGTTTGCACAAAAGGTTGTCGAGCTTATCATCTCTAATAATACTGATAGTCTCGGTATGAAGATTGATCTCGAAAACTTTACCGGCAGTCTGGCAAAGGGTTTCAGATTTGCAAGGTTAACTCTTAAGCGCCACAGTCCGCCGTTGCAACTTGTAGCTTCTGATGCATGTATCAATGTAGATTTTGCGAGGCTTCTAACCGGGGGAAAACTATCTGTAAGCGCCAGTCTTGCCCAACTTGATCTGATTGGCATGACTACCTGCCCGATTGCCTCGTCATCTATCCCCGATTTTAAAGCTTTTGCCTGTTTTGCTGCTCTACCATCCAATATCGAGATTGTCAGCTTTTCTCTGGAACATGCTACGATAAAGCCTTATAACGATTTTCCGCTGCTTCTGGAACTGAACCAGATTAGCCTGCAGCCGAGCGAACAATCTGCCGAACTTCGGTTGCAGGTGCAAATAGTCGCCAGTTTGCGCGATAAACCTGCCGGCAGTGGCTCCTTTTCCGGTTTTTTTAGGCAACAGCAGAAAAAAATCGAAGGCAAACTTGATCTGCAGATGTTCGGACAAAAAATTCTCTCTGAAATTTCGCTGGCTGAGCGCCGTGGTTGCCCAGAAATCAGTGGTTATATTTCCTCGACAACCATTGATCTCTCTCAAATCTCACACTGGCTGATACCACTGTGGCAGGATGCTTTCCCTTTCGGATTCGACGGGATTATCGACTGCAATGGCTCATGGTTGTTCAACCGTGAGATTGGTTTTTTTGGCAATCTTTCTGGTCAATACCGCAATCTGCGCATGGTTGCCCAGGGTTTATTTATAACTCTGTTCAAGCTTAATGGCACCTGGAAACTTTTTGACGGGCAGCTTAACTTTGCTGACGAGGGCAGCAGCTTTTTTGGATTTCCGGCTTCCCTGACCGGAAAAATAGAGTCTGTGCTGCAGTCTGACCGCAAATGGGGTCTGGATTTCAACTGCATAACAATTGATTTTTCCAGGCTTGCCGATGATCTGCCGTGGGCAGTTAGATACGGGATGGCATTGCCAGCGTTATCTGGTGGCGCCACTTTTAGCGTGCAGTTGAATGGCCGCCGTCCTGAAGTGTCGGCAAAACTCAGTACAGCTGATCTAAAAGCCGGAAAAGGCCACGAGGTAAGAACTATTGCCGGCTCAATTTTCTATCGCCTCGGTGCCGAGAGTTCAGGCAACCTCGGTTTAGATATGATCTGTAGCAGTCAGCAGACCTTGCCTCCGCTTTTTGGTAGATTCAAAGGGAATACTGGTCGCCTTGACAGCCACTTGGGCAATCTACACGGCCCATACAGCTGGCAATATGAGCTGACGGGCAGTGATACCACGCATCTCTCGTTACAAGGATCTTTTACCGCTGGTACAGAAAAGATTTTTAACGCAGCGGGCAGATGGAAAGATGGTATGGGTTCTATTCATCTGCTGCTCAATGCAGAGACTCAGTTTTCAAAGAGTTTTGCCGCCAATAATATTCCGATGCTCGATCTGATTCTGGCTAAATAAAAACTGCCACTGCCGGCTCAAGGCCTGCAGTGGCAGTTTCAATTACCAGAGAAAGATCAGCCAGCTCCGTTGAGCTTGTTGACTCGCGCTTCAATCTGCTGCAGATTCACTCCCTGCTGTTGCAGGAAAGTTTCAAACCAGATGGTGTTGACGTTATATGATTTGAGTTCGTTTCTGAATTCGATTACCAGCTGTTCGAGCTGAATCATATCGTTAACGCGCAATCTTGGTTTGTTCGGTGCGTGCTGCATTGACTTCAGGTTGTTGAGTGCATTGTTAATAGCGCTGGCAAATTCATATCTGGTTACGCTGTCGGTGTAAACAAAGGGAAACGCGTTGAGAATACCCTTGTTTGAAACATGGCGCATCGATTTGAATGCCCAGTGCTTGGAAGATACAAAGGTAAAAGAACCGGAGTTGCTGGTCATACTTTTTTGTGCGCTGGCAACAGCTGCTGCCTGACCCTGGGTTCGCTTTATTCTGCTGTCGACGAGCGGAATGAAGAACGCTGCATCGGCTTCTGCAGCCTTGCGACCAGGCAGGTAATTCTGTTTGACCGCGTCGTTTGTTGCAAAATCCCAGGCAAAACGCTGAGCCAGGGGTTCGCCCATCTGACTTTTGATTTTATCGCTGACAATTACTTTGTATTCAGTTTTGGAATCGAGTTGTCTGGTTGGCTCAAAGATTGCCCGTTTATTCTGGCGGTCGTAGGTAACATTGCCATCAACGCGCACCTGATTGCCGAATATCGAGATGTTAATGTTGTTAACAGTTTTTGGATCAGCCGCTTCGGAAAAGTGCACCGCAATCTTTGAACGTCGCGAAACATTGTTGGAATTCGCTCCTGGGTAAATCGAAGTTACCTTGAAAGCTTTAAGATTGTTTGCTGCTGCGGTCTGAGCTGGTCTGGTTCTTACTGTGCGGTCTGCCGGCGCCTGGGCACCCGTGGTGTTGATAACCTGCGCTCCTGGCTGGCTGACAAACTGTCTCTGTTGCTGCCGCGCAGCGGTTCGCTGATTGGCGAGTTGAGCCTCATTATAGGCCGCAGCATTGTTGTTGCTCTGGCGGTCATAGTTGTTTTCAAATGTTTCAAGCTCAGCGGTGTCGCGCTGTGGCGCTCGCATAGTCGGTGCCTGGGCCATCATGGTCGGAGTTTCTGGCGCAGCGACCGGCGAGGCTGTAGAAAACATCGAGTTGATGCCGCTTCTGATTGGTTTACCCTGAGCATCGGTAACGCCCTGAGTGATTACTACGCGATAGTTTTTATTGCCATCGAGCAGACCAACAGGAGTTAGGGTTGCCTGCTTGTGTCCCTTGAAATAGTGAATGCGTGCCGGCACCGGGCCGAAGTCGTCTTCAAGCCTGAAGGTGAATTCGTTGAGAGAGTCTGCCATGATTTCGTCACTGAAGGCTATAGTTACCGGCTGAGTCAGATTGCTTACCCGACTGCCGTTCTGCGGAGCAAGTCCGACAATCTGCACAGGTTCATTTCTGGCAGCCATCTGGGTCTGTGCTGCAATCTGAGTGTTTTGAGCTGCTGGTCGGCTGATTGCAGCAGTCCGCTGGCTGGCATAAGGACTGGCGTATTCCTGAGTGCTTGAGGACTCGGGCGCTGGAGTTTCTTCGATAATATGGCGTTCGACACGCGGCTCGTCATTGCTTCCGGCAAGTTTGAATGGAATCAACGTTTTCTGGCGCAGGCGACTGCCAGAGGTTGCTGCCAGCGATTTCTCGACGGAAATAGCATAAGCACTGCCTGGTTTGAGTGCAACCCGCGGACTGACAGTGATGGTCTTCATGTCGCGAGACAGTTTGTAGTCAACGCCAATTGGACGGTTGTCTTCAAAGAGCTGTATGGGTGCGGCCTTAAGCGACACTATGTCGACAGCCTCTGAAAATGAGACTTCCATCGGCATGTCAGCGCCAATTGAACCTGAGCCCATGTTGGCATTGGTCAATACCAGAGAGCCTGCCTGGGTCGGCGTGTCTGTGTTGCTTAAAGAGGCTGAAGATGTGTTTTCAGGCTGATTGTTGTTGCCAGCAGTCTGAAAACTCCAGACTTTTTCTGAAGTGCGCCCAAGACCATCATAGTAGCTGAGCTGTGCTGTATAGGTCTGGCCTGGCTGCAGATTCTGATTTGACTTGAACATGACCTGGCGCGCCGACGGGTTGTAAAAGAGTTCCCCACCGATCGGCTCCGTGCCCTTGAACAGATTAAAATTGACAGTCTGATAGAACGACTGATTGACTGCTCCGCCAAATTCAACTGTCAAAGGTGTTTCTGGTGATACTCCAACCGCCATGTCGGTCGGAAAATGTTTAGCAACGCCGATGGCAGCAGTCTCAGTGGTGACGCTGTTTCGGTTCAACGCTGCAGCAAGCGGCGAACTGTGGCTGATAGCGACGGCGATAGTGCAAAGAATCGCCGCCCGTTTCCAACGGTTCATAAGTTACCTCCTCAAGCTAATGCTCTTCAGGTAATTAATCGGCTGTCTGATAACTTAAGCTTAAGGATAATTTTGCACAACCCTGATTATTTTTTCACAAAGTCATTTCGCCAAGGTTGAAAAATCTGTGTGAACGTGCTAAAAGTATGCACATAAAAATCAGCGTTTTTTTGCTGAGTCCAAGGAGATAAATATGGGAATGGATGTTGCAACCTTTGCAAAGCAGCTCAAAGAAGATGGTATTGAAGCTGCCAGGGTCGAAGCCACCAAAATTCTTGTTGATGCCCGCAAAGAGGCTGAAAAAATTATCAGCACTGCTCATGCTGATGCTGCCAGGCTTGAAAAAGATGCCAAGCACAGAATACAACAGGAAAAACACCGCTCTGAGGACGAAATGAAGCTGGTCGCCCGCGATCTCGTCAACAGTTTTCGCAAGCGTATCGAAGAAGTTGGCGCCCGCTTGCTCAAAGAAAAAGTTGCTGAAGGCCTAAACGAAAAAGAAGTTATCAAAACAGCGATCACTGAAATGCTAAAAACCCATTCTAAAAGCCAGAACTGGGAAGTTTCTCTCGGTGAAAAGATTGCAAAACCTCTCGCTGATGTCGTGATAGCACTGTTCAAAGAAAAGAACGCCTCAGTTAAGCTTGGGCAGGAACTTGCCAAGGCGGGTTTTGAAATGCGTGCCGGTGGCGGCAACGAAGTATTCGAGCTGACCGACGAATCAGTAACCGAAACTTTTAAGAAACTACTTTCTCCCGAACTTAAAAAGCTTTTGCAGGCTTGATCAAAGGCGGTTATTAATCAGTGTCAGATAATCTTTATTACCTGTTGACGCTTCTGCCGTCATTGCCTAACCTCGGTGAGCCGCTGGCTCCCGAAGATGCCATCGCCAAAATCCGCGAAGAGAGCGACGAAAAACTGCTTCTGCTCGCGGATTTGCTCGAATGTGAAAATGAAATCGAAAATTGCGCCAGTCACTATTATGTGCAGGGCAGCAGAGATTTTGTTGTGAATCTGTCGGAGAGACTTCCTGAGAAGTTTTGTGAAGTGTTCGCAACTTATGCCAGTCGCGATGAAGCTGACTGGTTGACAGCGGTCTATGCTGCCTGGTTTGAACTGCTGCTCGAAATCGGCGACGCTACCGGTTCCGGTCTACTCAAAGAATGGGCCAGATGGGAATATTCGCTGCGCACCAGGCTGCGCATCGAACGCCTGAGAGTGACTGGCCGTCTCCCTGCCGATCCCGACAGTATTGTTCCTGAATTTATGAACGAGCTGTATGAACAGCCTGACAATCAGCATATTGTCGAGTTCACCAGAACTTTTTCTGAACCGATGAAGGCTGAAAAGTATCTTGATCAGACCAGAATAGATTTCCTGCGCCAGGCAGTCGCTCAGTTCTCCTTTACAGTGGATGAACTGGTCGCTTATATGCTGGAATTGCGCATCCACCTACGATATGCACGCTTAAGCCCCGAAAAAGGGCGCAAACTTCTCGAGGAGGTTACCAGGCTGTGAGTACAACCGGTCGAATAGTTACAGTTTACGGCAATATGGTCACTGCAGAATTTGAAGGTTCAGTTCGACAGAACGCGGTTGCTTACTGTCAGCGTTCTGACGGAGTCCGACTCATGTCAGAAATTATCAGGATTCGCAAAAACCGTGCTGATATGCAGGTTTTTGAGCTTACCCGTGGGCTGAAGATAGGGGACGCGGTTGAAATAACCGACGAACTGCTTTCGGTAGAATTGGGACCTGGCCTGATCGGCATGATCTATGACGGGTTGCAGAACCCGCTGCCGGAAATGGCCGAAAAAGTTGGCAAGTTTCTCGAACCCGGGCATTACCTCAAAGCCCTCGATCGTGCGCAGCAATGGGAATTCACACCCGTAGCCAGCGTTGGCGATACCGTCAGCGCTGCTGAGAACCTGGGCAAGGTTAAAGAGAAAATTTTCGATCACTACATCATGGCGCCATTCACGCTCAGCGGCGAATGGAAAGTCAAAAAAGTCGCATCAGCCGGCAAATACAAGGTCGAAGACGAAATCGCCGTTCTCGAAAAAGATGGCGAAACCATTTCGGTTAACATGATTCAGCGCTGGCCTGTTCGTATGCCTCTGGGCATCTATAATGAACGCCTGTTGCCGACTGAACCGATGGTAACCAAACAGCGTATCATCGATACTTTCTTTCCGGTCATGCTCGGCGGAACCTATTGTATTCCCGGCCCGTTCGGTGCCGGTAAAACAGTTCTGCAGCAAATCACCAGCCGCCATGCCGAAATTGATCTGGTTATTGTAGCGGCCTGTGGCGAACGCGCCGGCGAAGTCGTTGAAACTCTTCGCGAATTTCCGCATCTTAAAGACCCACGCACTGGCAAAACCCTTATCGAACGAACCATTATCATTTGCAATACCTCCAGTATGCCGGTTGCAGCACGCGAATCGTCAGTTTATACAGCGGCCACTCTTGGCGAATACTATCGTCAGGTTGGGCTTAATGTTCTGCTGCTTGCTGACTCTACTTCACGCTGGGCTCAGGCTCTGCGCGAAATGAGCGGTCGCCTCGAAGAAATTCCAGGTGAAGAAGCTTTTCCGGCTTACCTGGAAAGCTCAATTGCCCGATTCTACGAACGTGGCGGTATCGTCGAACTTAAGGACGGTCGCAAAGCCTCCTTAACCGTTGGCGGCACTGTCAGTCCAGCCGGTGGTAACTTCGAAGAACCGGTTACTCAGGGCACGCTCAAGGTTGTCGGCGCATTTCTCGGGCTCTCTTATGCCCGCTCTTACGCCCGCCGCTTCCCGGCGATCGACCCGCTCGAATCCTGGTCAAAATATACCGGTACTATCCCGGGTGAAAAAGTAGCCTGGGCTCATAACTTTTTGCGTCGTGGCAAAAGCATTTTCGAAATGATGCAGGTTGTCGGCGAAGAAGGCACCTCGATCGACGATTTTATCGTTTATCTCAAGTCTGAATTCCTCGACAATGTCTATCTGCAGCAGAACTCGTTTGATGAAGTCGATGCAGCCTGTCCGACTGACCGTCAGGAATACCTTTTTGACATGGTCTGTAACATACTCAAACACGACTTTGCCTTGACCGACAAGACGCAGGCTCGCAATATGTTCTTTACGCTGACTGAGCAGGTTCGTAACTGGAACTATGCACCCTGGCAGACAGACCGCATGAAAGAAGCAGAAGCAGAGATCAAGAGCAGTCTGAACAGCAAGGAGGCCGCACATGCGTAAGTATTATACCAGAATCGATAATATTGCCGGTAACGTCGCCACCCTTAAGGCGACCGACGTAGCTTACGAAGAACTTGCCGTAGTCGAAGGATCATGGGGCAAGTCGCTGGCTCAGGTAATCAGAATCAGCGATGACAACGTGGCTCTGCAGGTATTTGCCGGCACTCGCGGTCTTTCTACCGGTGATAAGGTTTCGTTTCTCGGCTCATCCATGCGTTTCAGTTTTTCTGACGATCTTTTTGGCCGCATTTTTTCGGGCGGTGGCGAACCTCGCGACGGGCGCAGCGAACTGACTGACAATATGATACAGGTCGGGGGTCCCTCGGTTAACCCGGCAGTGCGCCTCATGCCGCACCGCATGATTCCGACCAATATTCCGATGATTGATGTTTTTAACACTCTCGTCGAAGGTCAAAAACTGCCGATTTTCTCTATTCCGGGCGAACCTTATAATGAACTGCTCGCCAGAATAGCTCTACAGGCCGAAGCAGATGTTATCGTTTTTGGCGGCATGGGGCTTAAATATGACGAATACCTCTTTTTCAAAAACCAGCTTGAAGAAGGCGGCGCCATGGCGCGCACGATAATGTTCGTTCATACCGCTTCTGACCCGGTCGTTGAATGTTTACAGACGCCTGATCTCGCTCTTACCGTGGCCGAACAGTTCGCGGTACAGGGCAAGAGGGTTCTTGTGCTACTGACTGACATGACCAACTTTGCCAATGCTTTAAAAGAAATTTCGATCACAATGGAACAGATTCCGTCTAACCGCGGTTATCCAGGCGATCTTTACTCACAGCTCGCGTCACGCTACGAAAAAGCGGTTGTTTTCGAAGAGGGTGGCTCGATAACGCTTATGGCGGTAACGACCATGCCGGGCGACGACGTAACTCACCCGGTTCCTGATAATACCGGCTATATTACCGAAGGCCAGTTTTATCTCAAAAACGGCGTTATCGACCCATTTGGTTCGCTTTCCCGCCTTAAACAGCAGGTTAACGCGAAGACCCGCGACGATCACCGCGCCATCATGGACGGTTGCATTCAGCTTTACTCAACCTGTCGTGAAACCAGAGAAAAGCGCGCCATGGGCTTTGAAATGTCAGAATGGGATCAAAAGCTGCTTAAATACGGTGACAGTTTCGAGAAGGAAATTATGAGCTTTTCGGCTAACACCAGTCTTTTCGACGCTCTGAATCAGTGCTGGGAAATCCTGGCCGCACATTTTGAGCCGCGCGAAACCGGTATCAGAGCAAGCCTTTGTGACCAGTTCTGGCCCAAAAAATAATCAGGCGGCTCTAATGACCTTTGGTTATTAGAGCCACGTATCCCGCAGCGCGGGGAGTGAGGCATTATGGCTGAAAAAATCAAGAAAACCAGACCGGAACTGCTGAAACAGCGGCGAAAGCTCGCCATGTTCAGCCGCTTTCTGCCGACTCTGGTGCTCAAGAAACAGCAGATTCAGTCTGAAATTCTCAAAGTGCGGGCTCAGCGTATCAAGCTCGACGAAAAGATGCAGGCAATGATTGCCCGCAGCGATGACTGGGCTGCGCTGTTCTCTGAATCCCTGCCTGGACCGATCACCAGACTGGTTAAGGTTAAAGGCATCGAGCACGGTATAAAAAACGTCGCAGGTATCAAGTTGCCTGTTGTTACCAAGGTCGAATATGAGGTGAGTGACTACAGTCGCCTCAGCACTCCCCTTTGGGTTGATGCCGGACTTGAATTTCTCAAGGAGTTACTCGAACTGCGTGAGCACATGAAGGTCCTCTACGAACAGGAAGCCGTTTTGCAGAAAGAGCTGCGCAAGGTTACCCAGAGAGTTAATCTGTTCGAAAAAGTTATGATTCCGCAGTCAAAAGAGAATATCAGACTCATTCGTATCTGTCTGGCTGAAGAGCAGACGGCAGCCGTTGGTCGATCGAAGATCGCCAAGGGCAAGTCGGCAGGATAAGGAGCGCCTACTATGATCAATCCAATGAAAAAGCTTCTGCTGGCTGCCAGGGCCCGTGATCGCCAGGATGTTCTTGAAGTTCTGAGACTATCTGAAACAGTGCATGTCGATCCGATAACCCCGGAGCAGGTCATAGTGCCTGCGGCCCTTAACGAATCTATTGAAAACACTCGCAAGGTTGCTGCGCTGCTCCAGCAGCAGATAAACTCAAATCCAGCAGGTAAGCTGGCAACTCCCGGCACGCCTTCACGGCTGGTCGAAGAAGCTCAGACTCACGAAAAGACCATTCCTGTACAGCGCGACATGATACATGCTCTGCGTCAGGAACTTGAGGAGACTGTGTCCTGGGGTAATCTTGGTCTCAAAGATATCACCTGGCTCGAAAGAAACGGTCTCAAGATCGAATTCTATCGCGGTCCCCGAGCTGATGTTGGTGAAATTAAAGCCGAGCTGGTATCCGAGCTTACGAGTTCTGGCGATTTGGCGCTATTTATAACGGCTTCACGGCAGCCGGTCAGCGTCTCTGAAAAATTTGCTCAGGTCGCCCGCCCTGCTCGAGAACCAGAAGAGATAACAGCCGAGATCAATGTTTGTCAGAAAATTATCTCTGAACAGGAACATGCGTTGGCCTGCATCGCCCTGCGCCTGACCGATATCGAGAACTATTATAAGAAACTGCTTAATCGCAAACGCCTTGTCGAAGTTGAAACCGGCGTTCACGCTGATGAAGAAATCTTTGTGCTTACCGGCTGGTGCCCGATAGATAAGACCGGCGAGCTTGCTGCTGCCTTCGAAGAGGCTGAGCTGCCAATCGCTCTTGATTTCGGCGAACCAGTTGCTGACGATGTGCCGCCAACCGTGCTTAAAAACCCGCTCTGGGCCAGCAGTATTCAGCCACTCTATGACTTTATGGGAGTGGTGCCGAGCTATAACGAGCCAGACACCAGTGGTCTGTTTTTGGTCATGCTCACTGTGTTTGCGTCGTTTCTTATTGCCGATGCCGGCTATGGTCTGATTGTGTTTATAGCATTGCTGGCGGCTTATAAACCGCTGGTGCAGCGCGGTGCCGATCGTAATTTCCTGCATCTTGGCATGTTCCTTTTTGGCGGCACAACCATCTATGGGCTGCTTACCAATACCTGGTTTGGTGAAACCTGGATGCTGTTCTCACGCTATGATTTCGATCCTGGCAGCGCTTCCGGAATGATAAATCTGCAGGGGTTGTGCTTCTTAATGGGTGTGTCTCATTTGACCGTAGGACACATAATGAAGGCGCGCCGGCGCAAACCCGATGTGTCGCT
>Ga0180007_10001212_pt1 | contig 36804 bp, 52 predicted proteins | sample MM_PC_MetaG_FD_121122 | JGI IMG/M metagenome (GOLD analysis project Ga0180007, IMG submission 121122) | Groundwater microbial communities from the Aspo Hard Rock Laboratory (HRL) deep subsurface site, Sweden - MM_PC_MetaG | ecosystem: Environmental > Aquatic > Deep subsurface > Groundwater... | reverse complement strand
GCTCCTTATTATATTTGGAATAATCTTCGGGCTTCTGCTTATTTGTTACATCTCGATGGGCGAACTCCGTTTCTTTGCCAACAACTACCTGCGTCTCACTTTTTTTCACAAAGACTATCTGATTCTGCTCCAGAACAACTACGAAGAAAGACCAACCGGCGGCTTTATTACGGGCTATGGCGAAGTGAGCACAACCATGGGTTTCGTGTCTGATATTTCCTTTCACAATTCTTATGAAATCGACACCGATTCTTACGCAACTCCGCCCTATCCGCACGAGGAACTGCTGAAGAACGAATGGTATGAAGGCTATACTTTCCGGGACGCCAACTGGAGTCCGGATTTTCCGACCAGCGCCAAAACACTGATTGATTTTTACCAGAAAAAGTTCCCCGAAAAAGATGTTGATGGAATCATTGTGATGAATTTCAGTATGGTTGAAAAACTGATTGATAAACTGAACGGTATTGAAATGAACGGTGAAAAGCTGACTGTCGATAATTTGTTCAAAGTTCTCACGGACACGGTAAGCGACGTTGACCGTCACGATGAAACAGCTTTGATTGAACGCAAAGGAGTCCTGGGCGAACTTGCTGCCAGCCTGCTGCCAAAAGCTAAATGGCATCCCTTCTTAACCAAAAAGATCGTAACCGAAGCCCTGACTGACAAGGATTTATTCATGTGGTTCAAAAGCGAAAATCTGCAAAGTAAAATTGAAAAAAAGGGCTGGGCCAATAATATGACTCTGACTGAAAATTCCGACTTTCTCGCTGTTAATCTGGCCAACCTTGGCAGTAAAAAAGCCGACCGTTACCTGATCAAAGAGGTATACCATCATGTTAATATCAAAAAGGAACTGCCGGAAATCACTACGGAAGTAGTCATACGTTATCCCGGTTCAAAAAACAGCTACGCGGACGATTATAAAGGATACCTGAGGCTGTATATTCCCGACTCAGCCCAAATTCAGAGTGATACTCTCGGCGCCGCGGAAGAAACAGTTGGCGATTTTAAGGTAATCGGAACTAAAATCATCCTGCCGGCCGGCAGTAAAACTACTGTTGCCTACACCTACCAGCTTCCCAGAACATTGTTGCAGGACAGGGCATATAATCTGCGCTTTATTAAGCAGTCGGGCGACAAAAAGAGACTGACAGTCACATTGGAATCGAACGAAGACAGCGAAATCAGCAGTGAAGATTTTGAAACTATGGAAAACAAAGCACTCTGGGAAGGTTATCCGGTCAGCGATATGGATTTGAGTCTGAAACTTGAAGCGGATTCCTCAGCTCCCTACCCCATTGAACAGGTTTTTGAAGATATGAACACGGTGAAGATTTATTGGAACGAGCCCATCGAAATAAGCAGTGGAAGCGACGCGCTAAATTACGAAATCATTGATGCTGACCAAACCAACAGCGTAATCACCGACGGGGTAAAGGTGACTTACGCGGAAATAACAGACGCCAGTGTGAGCAAACTGGAACTGGAAGGCGTCACGGCTCAGAATCTGGAAAGATATAAGATCATTCTTAAAGACATAAAGGACCAGTCAGGAAACGTGATTACTCCGAACCCGAAAGAGATCACAGTGGTACAACGAATAGTAACCGCTCCCGCTCCTGCTGAAGAGCCCGCAGAGCCCGCGAGAGAATAACTTAATCAGCCAGCGCCGAAGTGTCACCGGCGTCCTGCCCAAGCTCCCAGGCCTTTAAAACCCGCCTCATTATCTTTCCGCTACGGGTCTTCGGAAGTTTATCCACAAACTCGATTTCATCGGTCACCGCGACGGGGCCGACTTCCTTTCTGAGATGCAATTTTAACTGTTCAACAAGTTGCTCTGAACCTGTATACCCCTGTTTGAGGATCACAAACGCCTTAGCCGTTTCCCCTTTTATGGGGTGCGGCTTACCGATCACGCCAGCCTCGGAAACGGCCGGATGGGATACCAGCCCGCTTTCAATTTCGGCACTGCCGATACGATGGCCGGCAATGGAAAGGACGTCATCCGACCTGCCCTGAATCCAGAAATAACCGTCTTTATCAATGTGGGCCAGATCACCCGTTTCATAGTAACCGGGGAATTTTTCCCAGTAGGTAGAAAGGTATCTTTTTTCATTACGGAAAACTGTTCTGAGCATGGCAGGCCAGGGATTTTTGATAACCAGATAACCGCCCTTGCCCGGCGGTACTTCACTTCCGTTGTCATCGAGCACCGCCGCCTGAACTCCCGGAAACGGAAGGGTGGCACTGCCTGCTTTCAGCGGCATGGCAGGAACCGGAGTAATCATGATCATACCGGTTTCCGTTTGCCACCAGGTGTCCACAATGGGGCACCTCTTTTTACCAATCACATTGTAATACCAGCGCCAGGCTTCGGGATTGATCGGTTCACCGACCGACCCCAGTAAACGCAAAGAAGACAGATCGTGTTTTTTGGGCCACTTGTCGCCAAATTTAATAAGCGTGCGGATAAGCGTGGGCGCCGTATACAGAATATTGACTTTGTGTTTCTTCACAACCTTCCAGATTTTATCCGGCTGAGGATAAATGGGCACCCCCTCAAACATCAGCGTTGTGATACCGGCCATAAGAGGCGCGTACACGATATAACTGTGACCGGTTACCCACCCCGGATCCGCCGTGCACCAGTAGATGTCATCGGGCCGGATATCAAAAATCCATTCAAAGGTACGATTGATACCTACCATATATCCCCCATGGACATGAACAATGCCTTTCGGCTTAGCGGTAGTGCCGGAGGTATAAAGAATAAAAAGCGGATGCTCGGCCTCAACAGGAACCGTTTCGCACCTATCCGGCTGACTTTCGACAAGGGCGTCCCAATAGGTATCGCGGTTCATTTTCATGGACACAGGCATATTGCCCCGCCGGTGTATGACCATATGCTGAATGGAAGGGGACCCCTGCACCGCTTCATCACAAACTTTTTTCATATCAATCACCTTTCCGCCCCGGAATCCGACATCAGAAGTGATCAGAACCTTGGCCGCCTGGTCATCGATTCGTTCCCGAAGCGCCCTGGCCGAGTAACCGGCATAAACCACACTGTGAACCGCTCCGATTTTGGCGCAGGCCAGCATGGCGATCGCGATTTCCGGAGTATTCTGCATATAGATAGCCACCCGGTCGCCTTTTCTTACTTTAAGATTCTTAAGACCGTTTGCCATTCTGCAGACTTCCCGGTTCAGCTCGGCATAGCTTAATTTGCGCCTGTCACCGGCATCATTTTCCCAGATGATTGCTGTCTTTTTTTCAACGGGAGTACCCATGTGCCGGTCAAGAGCGTTGTGTACGATATTACATTCCGCCCCGGTAAACCATTTGAAAAACGGCGCCTGGCTTGCATCGAGTACCGTGTTCCATCGCTTAAACCAACCGAGTTCCTCGGCCGCTTTTGCCCAGTACCCCTCCGGATCTTTTGCCGCTTTTACAGCCACAGCCTTGTACTGTTTTACGCGGGCATGCTTAAGCGTTTTTGCGGATGGTTTATAAAGCTTTTTTTCATTCAGCAGAACTTCGGTCCTGCCAAGATTCTTGTCCATAATATGTTTATTTTATTTTTTCTATTTTAGCATATAATATAAGAGTAAGTATGCAAGTCTTATGAAAAATAATGCCAAAATTTTTATCCTGATCGCTCTTATCAGCCTGATTCTCACCGGCTGTACCTTTGCGGGTGACAGTTCGGCGCTGACCAGCGGAACCCCAGGCTTTCTTATGGGCATCTGGCACGGTATTGTGGCTCCCTACACACTGATTGTCCGGTTCTTTCTGGAAATTAAAATGTACGCCGTCCCCAACAGCGGTTTTACATACGATCTCGGATTTCTGCTGGGAATCATCGGAGCCATTCCACTGGGCTGGCTGGCAACCATAATCTCAATTGCCTTCTTTCTTTTAGCCTGAGAACACAATATGAAAATAACAAGCCCCGCTTTTGAACACGGACAAACGATACCCTCAAAATTTACCTGTGACGCCGATAATATCAGCCCTGAGCTGTCCTTTTCGGACGTGCCGGTAAATGCCAAATCACTTGTGCTTATAAGTAATGATCCGGACGCAGCAAAATCCGGGGGATGGACCCACTGGGTTATCATCAATATGACGCCCGACACAGCCGGGATTGGTGAAAACAGCAAACCGAATTCAGGCCTGGAAACGACCACCGACTTTGGAAAACCGGGTTACGGCGCCCCATGCCCGCCAAGCGGCAGTCACCGGTATTACTTCTACCTTTACGCACTGGATACCACGCTTGATCTGCCTGTAACGGTCACCAAAGATGATGTGGAAACGGCCATGGAGGGTCATATCATTGAAAAAGCCGAACTGATGGGGAACTACGAAAGAAGATAGCAGCCCCACCCCATTCACAATCAAAAAGAATACTCCTCAAAAAGCGGAGTAACATCAATTTTACTGATGTCGTGATGCACCAGTGCGCCCTTTTTGAACTGGGGTAATTCGTCTTCGTAAAGAGGGCGCTCATCCTGATAGAAAATACCGATGGGGTATTTTTCCGGCGGCTCAACAGCCCGTTTCATGGCCGCTTCCGGATTCGTTTTATCGTGCCCGGCCGCCTGCAGGTCGTAAGTCAGATCCTGATAATATTTATAGCCGGCGTCCTTGGCATAGGTGACACAAGGCTGAAGGACATCAACCAGCGCGAAACCTTTATGGTTATGCGCATCTTTGATCAGATTAACCAGATGCGGAAGGTTCCCGGCATAGCCGCGCCCCACAAATGAACAATGGTTAGCCAGCGCCAGAGCAATGGGATTGATAGGAGGATCAGGGTTACCGAAAGGCGTGGAAGGTCCTTTGCAGCCTTTCGCTGAGGTAGGTGAAATCTGCCCTTTTGTAAGCCCGTACACTGTGTTGTTTCCGACAATATACACCATATTCGGATTGCGGCGCATGGCGTGGATAAAGTGCCCCATGCCGATTCCATAAGCGTCGCCATCCCCTGCCTCAGCAAAAACCGACAACTCGTGATTGGCCAGATGAGCCCCCGTGGCAACAGGCACCGCCCGCCCATGCAGGGTAATCAGGCCGTAGGTACTGAACCAGTTCGGCATATTGGCCCCGCAGCCGATGCCGGAAACCAGCAGGACCTTGTCAGGGTCTAAATCCAGCTGGGCCATGGCCTGTTTCATGGCCATCTCGATGCCAAAATCCCCGCATCCGGGACACCAGTTGGGCTTACCCTCCGTTGATGTGTAGTCTTTTGGGCTTCGGGGCATAAATAAATTACAAATTTAAATTACTTCACAAGATTTTTCACACGCGCATAAATAAAATCAGGAGTAAATGGCCGGCCGGAGTAATCAAGAATCTTGCTCTGAATATCGATACCTGCTTTTTCAGCAATCACGCCGCCCAGCATGGCCGTGTAATTCCCCTCCACCAGCACCGGCCGTTTACAGTGTTCCAGGATTTCCCGCACACCCGGCTGCAGAGGGAGCATGTATTTGACGTGAAGCATATTGACCCCAATGCCATCGCGGGTCAGCATGTTAATGGCCTCGGAAGCCGGCATATAAGTTCCTCCCCAGCACACAATAGTGTAATCCGCTTTTGGATCGCCTTCCAGTTCAGCGTGAGGCAGGTTTTTTTCGATCGTTTCCATCTTTTTCATCCGCCGTTCGTACATGGCGTTCACATGATGGACCTCTTCCGTTGAATAACCGGATTCCAGGTGCTCGTAGCTGTTGGCCAGATGCGCGCCGCCTTTCTGCCCGGGAATACTGCGGGGGCAAATACCGTCTTCGGTAAAACTGTAACGCTTATATCCCGCCTTGATTTCCGATTCCTTCAGAAGCTTGCCACGATCAATGGTCAGATGACCCGTTTCTAAAAAAGGCAAAGTAGCATGCCCTTCAGAAAGGTACTTTTCAGAAATAATGAACACCGGGCACTGGTAACGCTCTGCCAGATTGAAGGCCTCATGGGCCATATAAAAGGCTTCTTCGTGATGACCGGGGGCCATGACGATTCGGGGGAACTCTCCCTGAGAGGCATGCATCACCTGTCTTAAATCCCCCTGCCCGCTCCGCGTGGGAAGACCCGAAGAAGGCCCGGGGCGCTGAACTTCAATACAGACCACTGGCGCTTCAATCATTCCAGCCATACCCACCGCTTCGGTCATCAAAGCAAACCCACCGCCGGACGTGGCAACCAGACTACGCACCCCCGCATACCCCGCCCCAACAGCCATATTCATGGCCGACAACTCATCTTCGACATGATTGACTGAAATATCGTATTTCTGAGCATACTTTGCCGACGTATGAAGTACCGAGGAACTGGGAGTCATGGGGTATTCAGCAACAAACTTCAGACCCGCCTTAATAGCGCCGAAGACCATGACCTCATTTCCATCGGCAAAGAACTTCTTCACCGGATTCTTGACGTTCCGAATCTGGTAATTGAACTGCCGGCTAAAATGTTCACGAACATAATTATAGCCCGCCTGCGCCGCATCGATGTTCTTATTCACAATATCATCCCCCTTTCGGGCAAAAGTTTTTACAATCAGATCTAAAAGCGGCTGAATTTCGTAATCAAGAAGCGCCATACAAGCCCCAATGCCCACAATATTCCTGGCCAGTTTTAACCCCACCTTTTCCTGAGCAATTTCAGACATGGGAACAGGGAAATAATTGATATCATCTCGGCTCAAAGCCTTTTTCATCAGTTTCGCATCGTATTTAAGAGCCCCGCCGGGAACCAACTCACTCTGCCTGGAGTCTGCCGAAACAAGACTTGGGTCATAAATAACGCCCCCTCCCGGCACGATGTCTTCATAATAGCGCGGCACTGTTTCGTCATCGATGGACAGCACAAGGTCATAGCGATTGGTATGAGACTTTACCGGCTGTTCAGCCACACGGATCTGGTTGATATTATTGTACCCCTTGATCACGCTGTAAAACTCCTGCGTGGAATGGAGCCACAGGCCCGCGTGCATGCAGATTTTGGCAAACATGTTCCCGGGAACCTCGATTCCCTCACCCGCCTTGCCCCCGATCATGAAGTTGAGCTCGTTTATTTTCATACTGCATGCATATTACACGCGGAACATTGATTTTTCCATCATTTTTGAGTAGAATTAACCAGCTATTTGCATCACTTATGGACTACTATAAGATTCTCGGCATCGAAAAAAACGCGTCTGATTCAGAGATTAAAAAGGCTTACCGCAAGCTGGCCCAGCAATACCACCCGGATACCGGCAAAGGAGACGAAAAGAAATTCAAAGAGGTAACTGAAGCTTACGAGGTACTGGGGGACAAGCAGAAAAGAGCCCAATACGATCAGTTTGGGTCCGCGGGTCCGGGCTTTGGAGCTGGCGATTTCGGTGGATTTGACTTCAAAAACGTTAATTTTGATTTTGGCGGCAATTTTGGAGATATTTTTGATACCTTTTTCGGAGGCGGTCAGCGAACCGCACGTAAAAAGGGGCCCGGCAAAGGAGGCGATATCGAGATGGTTTTACAGATCAGCTTTGAAGAGGCAATTTTTGGAGTAAGTAAAGAAATCGAAGTTTCCGCTTTTACGAATTGTGAACACTGTAAAGGTATTGGCGCGGAACCGGGCACCCAGCTGAAATCCTGCGAAAACTGTTCAGGAACGGGGCAACAGGTCCGGCTTCAAAGGACCCCCTTCGGCCAGATACAGACAGCCTCGACCTGCCAAAATTGCGAAGGGGCCGGCCGTATTCCGGAAAAAAAATGCAAAAACTGCAAAGGAGAGGGCAGACTACTGAAAACCCAGCGTATCAAGGCCAGGATCCCTGCCGGTATACATGATCAAGCGGTTATCCGGCTTACCGGAAAAGGGGAGGCTGGCTTTCAGGGGGGGTCTTCAGGCGACCTCTTTCTGCATATCAGTGTCGCACCCAACAAAGAATTTGAGCGAATCAAAGACGACATCTACACAACTAAACATATTCATGTGCTTCAGGCGATATTGGGCGACGAAATTACAATCAAAACAGTACACGGCGACACCAAACTGATAATTCCGGCCGGCACGGAAAGCGGAAGTTCGCTTAAACTAAAAGGCTACGGTGTACCCGGAATCGGAAGCTCATCCAAAGGGGATCACATTGTAAAAATCAGGATCGACATCCCAAAAAAACTATCCGGCAAAGAAAAAAAGCTCTATGATGAGCTAGTCAAAGAATCCATGCTGGACATCAAACCCCAGAGTAAAGGATTCTTTAGTTAAACTGAAAGTTATATGAAAAAGCCCTATTCAGCCAAAGAATCATCGTCATCCGCACCCAAATTTATCGGCCTTTTTCTATTGCTGACTTTTGTATTTATGCTGGGATGGAATGCAGGGGTGAATCACAACCAGATTCAGCAGGGACTGGCCCCCAAAACAACGGTTACTTCCCCCCTGGGCCAGACCGAAACGATCAACATGCAGCTTTTCTGGGATGCCTGGAATATTCTGAGCAGTAACTTTGTCGACCCTCATGCCCTGGTAACCGAGAACATGATATTCGGAGCCATTAAAGGGATGGTCGCCTCCGTGAATGACCCCTACACAAACTTTATGACTCCAAAAGAAAACAGGGAGTTTCAGGAGAGTATGCAGGGCCACCTTGAAGGAATCGGAGCGGAACTGACGCTAAGAAACGGCATGCTCACAGTTATTTCCCCTCTAAAAAACTCACCCGCCCAAAAGGCGGGCCTTCAGCCGGAAGATATTATTTATGAAGTCGACGGCAATTCCACCGAAGACATGACCCTGGAGCAGGCGGTTATGAAGATCAGGGGTGAGAAAGGAAGCGTGGTAACGCTGACCGTGCTCCGAAAGAATTACAGCGAACCCATCAAACTCCGGATTGTAAGGGACACAATCAATATCAACAGCATCGACTGGAAAATGAAGGGGGACATCGCCATCATCGAAATCAACCAGTTTGGCGATAATACCAAGCAGGAATTCAGCAAAGCCATAAGTGAGATACTGCTCAAAAGGCCAAAAGGGGTCGTGCTCGATTTGAGGTATAACGGAGGAGGCTATTTGGACGGAGCCATAGATATCACCTCAGAGTTCCTGGAAAAAGAAAAAGTGGTAACCATCAAAAAAAGAAACCCGGCAGAAGACGAAGTGATTTACGTGAATGGGCAGGCCAGAATGGCAAACATACCACTGGCTATCCTGATAAATAAAGGCAGCGCTTCCGCTTCGGAAATTGTAGCGGGCGCCATTCAGGATAATAACCGCGGAATCATCATCGGCGAAAACAGTTTCGGCAAAGGCACGGTTCAGAGCGTCGAAAATCTGATTGGCGGTTCAAGCTTAAGGGTTACCATCGCCAAATGGTTCACCCCAAACGACCAGAACATCAATGAAAACGGTATTACACCTGATATTGTGGTCGAAAGAACGATAGAAGACATTGAAGCCGACAGAGATCCTCAGCTGGAAAAAGCCATAGAGTATCTGGAATCACTGGATTCCTGATGGCAGTATGATCTTATCAGCCGGATTAACCCCAAACCTAGCGGTAAACCCGGCGGGCAATTCCAGTACGTAAGCTGAAGGCACCGCTGATCCATAAAGATTGCATTGCCTGTCGTATTTGGCAAAGCAAGGCTGCACGTTTTCTTCGATATAATTAATTTTCAAATCCTTTCCGATAAAAACGATATCGAGCGGAATCAGCATGCCTTTCATCCAGATAATCGGATTCGGTTTCTCTTCCTCGTCATAGACAAAAAGCATTCCCGTGCCATCGGGGAGTTCTTCCCTTCCCATCAGGCCAAGCTGTTTTTCTTCAATCGCCCTGGCCACTTCAACCATGAGTTTGTGCGTCACCTGACCAGTTACAATTTTTAAAAAACGGCCGTCCGTCCGGAATCCTGCCAGATAGATCACTAAAATAAGAAAACCAATAATTATAAAAAAACGACGAATCATTTTAGTGCTTAATCACCATAAGAATACCATCATTCTGGTCAATGGGAATCAGTAATTGTTCAACGCCCTCCGCCGACTGAATAAAGTCATAAAAGGACTTTGTTTTATGGGGAAAGGCCATCATGTCATCAAAAACCACGACCGCCCCACTATGCAGACGACTCTCGATGGCCTTTCAGAAGTCCAGATAAGAAGCTTTTTCACCATCCACAAAAACAAAGTCGAACAGCAGTTTCCTGTCCATTTTTGGGATCAGCCTGAGCGCGTCATCCAGATAAAACTCAACCGTATCCGAAAACCCCGCTATAGCCACATTATCTTTTGCCTGAGCCAGTGACGGCCTACTGAAATCAATAGTATGCACCCGGGCGCCTACAGCCTTAGCCGCCTCGGCCATCCAGAGGGTGGAATAACCGTTGGCACATCCGATTTCGAGAATCATTTTAGAATTTTTTATACGAATGAGCATGTTCAGGAATCGCCCTACTTCTTCGGTAACGTTCGGAATGTTATTTTTAACGCCATAAGCCCGAAGTTCTTTCAGAAATTTTATTAAATCTTTTTTCATCGTGGGATTATTTTACACCATTGACGCTTTTGCCTTGAATTTATTGAGGGTGAAGGTGAGCTGAAACCGAAGTTTGCTTCAATAAATCCACGTTTTTTCGTGAAAAGCGACGTATAAATTGCGTTGAAGTGGCCGCTTTTGATATTAATATTGATGAAGATAATAAGGTGATCAGCATTTTCTAACATATCGCGGCAACAGGTTACTTTGGCAACAGGTTAAACAGGTAACCAATTGTGATCATTCCAAGTACGACAACCCCAAAGAAGGTACCCAAAAGCGGCCACTTCAATACCTTTTTCAATATCAGAGCTTCCGGCAATGACAACCCGACAATAGCCATCATAAAAGCCAGGGCAGTTCCAAGCGGAATCCCTTTTTCAACAAGAGATTGGATAATAGGAATTACACCGCTGGCATTGGCATACACCGGGACACCTAAAATAACAGCAATCGGCACGCCGAATATACCCGCCCCATCGAAGTATTTTTCAAAAAATTCTTCCGGAACATAACCGTGTATCAGCGCCCCTAAAGCCACTCCAAGAAGCACGTACAGAGCAACTTTACGGGTAATGGCAAAAGCTTCACTCGAAACTAAAAGCATTTCTTTTTTAAAAGACATTTTTTGCTTTTCGGCTTTTTTAATTTTGTCTGATTTGATCTTCCAGACAAACTCTTCGACATACTTTTCCATTTTCAGCCTTCCCAAAATAACCCCCCCAAGTACTCCAATCAGAATTCCTGCCAGAATGTATAAAGCCGTCACTTTCCATCCAAAGATACCAATAAGCAAGGCAATGGCCACTTCATTAACCAATGGAGAAGTAATAAGAAAGGCAAAAGTGACACCCAACGGGATACCAACTTCGAGGAATCCAATAAACAGTGGGATGGAAGAGCATGAACAAAAGGGTGTAATGGCACCAAAAATCGTAGCCAGTAAATAATCCAGTACGTAAAAATTATGTTTCGCTAAAAAATCCCGGACTTTTTCAATCGGAAGATAAAAACGTAACAGGCTCATCAAATGCGTCAGAATAATGAGCAGGATAAAAATCTTTATTGAATCATAAATAAAGAATTCCGCCGCCGGTCCAAGATTATGAATAAAATTCATATCAGAGTGAATTAAGAGCATCATGAATCTCATTTTCCTTTGGTATTCTGCCCGCAGTAACTACCTGCCCGTTCACGGCAAAAACAGGTGTGCTCATTACACCCAACTCCGCGATCCGGGTAATGTCGGTAACGTATTCCACCTCAATGGATGGATCAAACTTTGAGGCCACGCCCTTAACTAATTCATACAAACTTTTGCATTTGGCACAGCCCAAGCCCAAAACCTGTACTTTGATATCAGTCATAAACTCACTATGAAAGCAATTTGTTAAGCTCCTCCTTAAACTCATCCACGTCTTTGAAGCTTCGGTACACGCTGGCAAAACGTATGTAGGCGATGTGATCCAGTTTTTTCAGGGCTTCCATAACGTCGTTGCCGATTGTCTGGCTGGCCACAGTCTCTTTGTTAGAAGCCCACTTGTCCTCCAGGTCATTGATCATTTCGTCAATCTGGGCTTTGGTGACCGGCCGTTTTCCGCAGGCAATCCAGATACCCTGTTCAAGTTTGTTCCTGTTGTAGATCTCGTAAGTGCCGTCTTTCTTTTTGACCATTAAATTTCCCATAGCCGCGCGTTCAAAAGTGGTGAATCGGCTCTCGCATTTCTCACATTCGCGCCGTCGGCGGATAACCCGGCCGTTTTCAGTCACACGGGAATCCACCACTTTGGTTTCCGCCGCTTTGCATTTAGGACAATTCATATTTATTTCACTAATTTGTTATACAAATCCATGGCAAAACTATCAGTCATGCCGGCCACATAGTCTTTTATCACCACATATCTTTCTTCATTTTCAAGCTGAGCCTGATATTTTTCCGGAAGTTTCTCAGGATTCTCATAAAGAGTACGAAAAAGACCAGTGATGACATTCTTTCCCTCTTCGTTATACTTCATCACCTCTCTTGCGTTGTAAAAATGGTTAAAAAGATAATCTTTGAGCTGTACAGCCATGTGATTAACCTCATCCGAAAACAAAGCGACCTGACCGTCATGCGCGTAAATATCTGCAACCGTCCGGATACCGAGTTTTTTTAGCTTCCGATTTGTATTGCCAGCCAAATCGTTAACCAAAAGGGCCATGATACTGGTGACTATTTGATGCTGACGTATTTTAGAATCGCCTGAAAGCCGTTTTTCGGCGGTGGCGCGTTTGCATATTTCCAGTTTCATAAGAACCTTATCGCTCAAAATACCTGAACGGAGACCGTCGTCGATATCATGGCTTTGGTAGGCGATTTCATCGGCAATATTCACTATCTGCGCCTCCAAAGACGGCATTAAATGATCAAAAGCGGCAGGTCGGTCATAACGAGTACGGTGTTTAAGTAAGCCGTCCAGCACTTCAAAGCTTAAGTTAAGCCCCTTATACTTATCGCTTTTACGTTCCAGTTCGTGCACCACCCTAAAACTCTGTTCATTGTGCTCAAAATGGGTCCCAAAAGTTTCCATCACTTCATTCAGAGCTTCCTGTCCGGCATGACCAAAAGGGGTGTGACCCAGGTCATGGGCCAGTCCAATGGCCTCAGCCAGATCCTGATTTAAATTGAGCATACGAGCGACATCCCGTCCAAACTGAGCGACTTCCATGCTATGGGTAAGGCGCGACCTGTAATGATCCCCGTATCCGGCAATAAAAACCTGGGTTTTTCCGTTGAGCCGGCGAAAGGCCTTGCAATGAATAATCCGATCCCGATCACGCTGAAAACAAGTGCGATAGGGATCTTCTTTTTCTGAATACGACCTGCCCTTGCTTTCGGCACTTCTGACCGAGTAGGGGGCCAAAAGCTCCAGTTCCTGACCCTCCAGATCCTCTCTTTTTATGATCATAATTACTAGAAAAAATAGCTATTCTAAGGTACCATAAGCACGCTTTCACATCAATTCAGCAAAAGGAAACATGAGTATGCATAAACTGGAATTTCGTCGACAGCTCCTTCATATATTTTATGGTTTTGCTTTGCTTTTTTTGTATCACCACAATATTATCGACAATAAAATCCTTCTGGGAATGATTATTGGCGGCATTATTACCTCACTGATGGTAAAAAAAGAAAAGCTATCGCTTGTCAGAAGACTCCTCAGTTTATTTGAAAGGGATCATCACCTCGAAAAGTTTCCCGGAAGGGGCGTTTTATTCTTCACCATTGGATCTTACTTAACCCTGGTGCTTTTTGAAAGAAATATCGCCTACGCGGGCATATTGATTTTAAGCGTGGGAGATGCTGTTTCCAACATCGTTGGCCGGCATTATGGGAAGATCAATACCAAGCTCAATCCCAACAAGAACATTGAGGGAAATCTGGCGGGCATTCTGATTTCGATTCCTTTCGCATACTATTTTTTACCAAACATTTACGCGGTGATAGCGGCTTGTTCTGTGGGTATGTTTCTGGAAATTCCCGCCATTCGCATTTTTGGTTTTGAAATTGACGACAACCTGCTTATTCCTATAGGCGCGGCGTTTACCCTAACTCTTTTTACTTAAGTGCACAACAAGAACCTGGGCCAGCAGGGGGAGCAAATGATTGAGAGCTATTTGTCGGAAAAAGGATACGAGATACTGGAGCGCAATTACCGGAAGAAAACAGGGGAAATCGATCTGATTGCCAGGAGCCCCAAAAAAGATGAGATTGTTTTTATTGAAGTTAAAACCAGAAAAACAGGTACCTATGGCAGACCTGAGGAGGCTGTGGACTTAAGAAAGCTCAGAAAAATCGAAAAAACCGCCCTTTTCTGGCTGAACGAAAACAGGAGAGCGGACATGCTGTGGAGAATTGATATTCTGGCTCTTGAACTGCTTAAAGAACCCAAAATAACCCATCTCGAAAATGTCAGTCTCTAAAAAAACATGGAAGAAATGCTGTCGTTTAAGTCTTATTTTTGCACTACTGGCACTTGTAGGCATAATATGGATCATCTTTTGTTCCACCCCCGAATTCAGTGAGCAAAAAAGAATCTGGATGGAAAAGGCTATACGGGAAGTACAGGCGGTGGACACAATTGAACTCTATACAAAGCCGGCTTTTTTGTCCGCCAGTGAACTTAGCGAAGAAATCAAAAAGGTTCTGTTTGAAGAAAAAAAGGTGGAGCATGACAGCCTACGGGGAATATATATCACCGCCGAAACGGCCGCCTCCAAAAACTTCCCCACTATTATCGATGCCTTGATCGCATCAGGCGGAAATGCCGTCGTGATGGATATTGAATTGAGCGGCGGACAGCTAGCTTTTATTCCCGAAAGCGCCTATTTAACCAGTATCAATCCGGGTAGTACCAAACTGGATAAGCTCAAATCCCTAATTAAAGAACTCCATCGGAAAGATATTTATGTGATCGCCAGACAAGTGGTCTTTAACGACCCTTATGCCGGTACCAGAAAACCAGAATGGAGAATTAAGTACAAAGGCGGTGGCTTGTTTGACGCTCGCTGGCTCGACCCCTCAAACCCGGAAGTTCAGAACTATAACCTGATCATCACACGCGAGGTAGCCAGACTGGGTTTTGACGAAATTCAGTATGACTACATTCGCTTCCCGGATGGATATCATTATTATGAAGATTACCACTACGACGAAACGACAATGGAACGTTGGGAAGTAATCAACAACTTCCTTAAAGAGGCAAAAAAGGTAACCGACGAATTCGGTATTAAGCTGGGAGTGGATGTATTCGGAGCAACCATTTATGGCAAGGTCGACTGGGATCTGGTCGGACAATATATTCCCGAAATCGCCAAAACAGTGGACGTGATCTACCCGATGACCTACCCTTCGCACATCAGCCCCGGCTACAACGGCTTTAAGAACCCTTACGGAGATCCCTACACTTTTATTTATGACGCGATTTCCAAATTCAGAACCGCCGCAGACGGCAACGCCGAAATCCGCACCTGGGTTCAGGGCTTCCCGCTAAGAATTCCGAACTTCGGCCCCTGGTTTGTGGAGGAGCAAGTCCGCGGAACCTACGATGCCGGCGCCAATGACTTCATAATATGGAGTCCGGGGAATAATTACGGAAACAGCTGGAGCAGCCTGAATATGTTACCACCAGAACCGGTTACTGAACCTGTAAACCTCTGAGCTAACGAGCTCCCTTCACATAAAAAATCAGCAATAAAGCTGACACAGCCGACAAAACTGCCGCGTATATAAAGGGGGCCTGCACATTGATAGAATGCCACAAAACGCCGCCGATAAAGTTTGCCGGAAGCACAGTAATACCGACAATAGCGTGATAAGTTCCTAAAGCGAGTCCGCGCTTATTCGTGGCCGTAAGATCCGAAACGTAAGCCCTGGACACCCCATCGGTCACCGCCATAAACAGGCCGTACAAAGCAAAGAGCCCCCAAATAGTAAGAGTGTTGGCCACAAAACCAAAGCCCAGTGAAGTGAGTCCGAAAAGCAGAATACCCGCCACAAGAATCATCTTTCTTCCAATCCGATCCGACAGCCGGCCAATTGGAATCGATAAGGCCGCGTAAACAATATTATAGACCAGATAGACGAGGGGAATAAGATAAACAGCCAGACCGATGTCATTAGCTCTTAAAATAAAGAAAGCATAACTGAAATTAGCCAGATTGAAAAAGGCAATGGCCCAAAGGAATCGCTTGAGAGCCGGATCGCAGGCACTGAAATTAAAACTGAGCTTCCCGCTTTCCGTTTTCTTAGGAGCATCCTTCACTCCAAAGACCAGCACACTGACCGCAATCACGCCCGGAATAGCCGAGAGCAAAAAGATGATCTTAAACGCGTCACCCAGATACCTCTGCAGAATAAGAAAAGAAACTAAGGTTCCCACCACCGCTCCGGCTGTATCCATGGCACGGTGCAGGCCAAACTTGGCACCCATCTTTTTCTGAGGAACCGAGGCGGCGATCAGGGAGTCACGGGGAGCTGTTCTTATACCCTTGCCGACTCTGTCGGCAATCCTAATGACTAAGACCTGCCACCAATGGGTTGTGAGGGCAAGCAGGGGCTTTGTAACAGCAGAAAAAGAGTAGCCCATCACAATGAGGGGCTTCTTTTTACCGAACTTATCCGAAATCCAGCCCGAAACAAGCTTTAAAATGGTCGCGGCGCTTTCCGCCACCCCCTCAATCAATCCGATCACCGCCATGTTAGCCCCCAGTACCGAGGTCAGAAAAATGGGCAGTACAGGAAAAATCATTTCCGAACTCAGATCAGTAAAAAAGCTGGTCAAGCCAAGCATAAAAACATTCTTCTGCAATTTACGTTCCTCATTTTGCATGCCCAGATTGTAGCACAGAGTACTTGTAACCAGAAAAAAGACCAGTGGCTCCATGCACTCACGCGCAAACGAAACCATTGGTCTTTTAAAAAAGGACTCCCCCATTCACGGAAGGCCATTCTCCCAATCGCCGGGAAAAAGGAAGGAGTGCCGGATAACGCCGGCAGTTCGTGAGCTTGACCAGGCCTTCAGGGAATAGCCTGCCTCCTTCACCTGAGCCCCGGCCCTCATAGCGTCCTTCGCCTTCACTTCGTACTTCGGATCGAAGGGGCTGAAGCAGTAGAAGTCCGGCCTGAGCTTCTCAAGAAGCGTGGCGCATGAGCCGTCGAACAGCATCACAAAGTCCACCACCTCCAACGACGCGACCACCAGGAGTCGCTCAGTCTCATCGAACATCGGGTGATCGGAGCCCTTGGCTCCGCCAACATTCTTGTTGGAGTCGACCCCCACAAAAAGCAGGCCAACCTCCTTCTTACAGCCCCCAAAAAAGAGGACATGGCCGATGTGCAGGATGTCGAAACAGCCCGACGCGAAGGCGACAGTTTGCCCCTGACCCCTGACCTCGGCTATCTTTTGCACCGCCTCCTCAACGGTAAGCTCTTTCGGGCTTTTTCTTCTGGGTGCCAGCTCTGCGAGAACGTTACCCAGACCCACCTGGCGCACCAGGTGACACGCTTGCTCCAATTCATTTCTCTCTGTCATTTTTCTGCCTCTTTCTTATTCCTAAAAACTGTACCGGGAGAATCCTATCCCATCCAGCATCAGACTTTATTTTGTCAATGCTGAATAGAGAATGACCCAGTACAATGCCCTGCATTTGAAAGAGCAGGTAATTTAACGCTTAGCCCATTGCGGCGCTCTGCGTGCTCTTTTAAGACCTGGTTTCTTCCTTTCTTTTGTTCTTGAGTCTCGGGTAAGGAAGCCGGCTTTCTTGAGCTGAGAACGAAGCTCCGGATCATATTCGAGCAAAGCCTTGGAAATCCCATGACGAACGGCATCCGCCTGGGAGCTGACACCACCTCCCTCCACAAAAGCAGTAATATCAAATAACTTCAGGGCATTGGCAATTTTGAGCGGAGCCTTCACACTTACAATAAGCTCTCCGAAAAAATATTCGTTGATTGGCTTGTCATTTACAATAATTTCCCCTTTGCCATTTTCATACAAACGAATTCGGGCCACGGAAGTCTTGCGTTTTCCATTGGCATAAAAGTAATGCCCGTCCCGTTTCACCAGTTCCTTTTCGTCGGAAGATTTCACAGTCTTGTCTTCAGCCATGAGTGAGATTATATGTTAAGAGTAATAGGATTCTGGCCGGCATGAGGATGCTCGGCACCGGCGTAAACGTACAGTTTGGCCATCACAAATTTCTTCAGTCTGTTGCTTGGAACCATGCCCGCCACAGCCTCAGTCAAAATTCTTTTTGGATTTTTCTCTTTCACCGTAGCAAATGGCTTGCGACGCAAGTGCCCAAGGTAGCCCGTATGATGGATATATTCCTTTTGGGATTCCTTACTGCCGGTCAAACGGACCTTTTCGCAATTGATGATTACCACGTAATCACCCATGTCCAGATGATGAGTAAAATTAGCTTTATTCTTACCGCGCAGGATCACGGCAATTTCAGTAGCCAGACGTCCGACCACTTTATCGGCAGCATCCACCAGATACCATTTTCTGTCAGCTTTGGCCGGTGATTTAGGGGTAAATGTCTTTTGAGTCATAATATTAGGAGCTTTCGGTTATACCAATTCAATTTGAACCATTCGAGCCGCGTCACCGGCCCTGTATCCAAGAGGGGTAATTCTTAGAAAACCGGAATTTCTGTCTTTGTAACGATCAAGGATTTCACGGACTAGCTTTTTGGTGGCATTTTTATCTGACAAATAAGCATTCAGAGTGCGGGTAGCCAAAGGGACAGACTGACCTTTTGCCTTGCTGATGAGTTTTTCAACTACCGGTTTTATAAATTTAGCCTTGCTTTGAGTGGTTTTTACCTTTTCGTAAAGGATAATACTGGTGGCCAGATTTCTGGCCATTGAATCCAGATGAGCCTCATCTCTGTTCAGCCTTTTTGATTTAACTCTGTGTCTCATAATAGCTTGAAGTAGTAGTAAGTCCGGCGAATAGTTTTAATTATATTTAAGATAATTCAGTGTCACCTCCATCGTCCTGAATGCTCAGGCCACGTGTTGCCAGCGCATCGGCAACTTCGGTCATGGCCTTCTTGCCAAACCCCCGGAAGTTAGCAAGTTTGCTCGGCGTGCATTTGACAAGTTGTTCAATGGATCCGATACCTCCGTTAATGAGCGCATTCAGCGTACGCGGAGAAAAATTCAGAATTTCAATTGGCGTGTAAGTTTCTTTTTTAGACTCCTCCTCTTGTTCCTCCACTTCCTTTTCCTTTACCGTACTAATATCGGAGCGGAAATCAGGCTCCACATCATCTCCGCTGACCAAAAAGAGATCAAAATAAGATTTAAGCACACTGGAGGCAAACCTCAGAGCGTCTTCAGGAGTGATCGAACCATTGGTTTCCAGTTCAATCATAAGGTTGTCCAGGTTGGTCATCTTCCCAACACGGGCGCTTGTGACGTCGTACCGGACTTTGATTACCGGAGAATAAATAGCATCGATCTGAATCAGGCCGATGTCTTTCTTGTCTTTCTTGCGAAGCGAAGCGGGAACATACCCAACACCTTTTTCTACCACCATTTCAATATTCAGCTTCACACCTTTTTTAGTGATATGAGTGATAATCTGGTTAGGATTCAGAATATCAATATCACTCGAATGCTCGATATTCTTGGCGGTCACAGGACCTTCCTTGCTGACAGAGAGTTTAATGGTCTCAGGATTCTTTGAATGTTTTTTAATCCGGACAAGTTTAAAATTGAGAAGAATATCAAGAACGCTATCCTGCACGCCGGAAATAGTAGAATATTCATGAGATACTCCTTCAATTTTTACCCCGGTAATAGCCGCACCTGGCAAAGATGAAAGAAGTACCCGACGAAACGCATTGCCCAACGTCATTCCATACCCGGATGGAAGGGGGCTAATGCTGAAAACTGCGCGATTCTTATCACTGGATTCGGTTCTTATCTTTGGCAAACCGATCTCTTCTTGGATAATATGCATAGCATTATGATTAAAAAATTAGCGGGAGTAGAACTCCACAATGAGCTGGCTATCAATGCTCTTTTCTAAATCGTCTTGCTCAGGAAGCGCCAGTACTTCCAGAGACAGTTTGTCCAAATCAACCTTAAGCCATTTCGGAGAATAGTCTTTAAGTTTATCCAAGCCTGCGTAAAGTGGGGATTTCTTGAATTTCTCCACCATCTCAATTTTGTCCCCGGGGCGGACAAGAATCGATGGAATATCCACACGACGCCCATTAAGTTTAAAATGACCATGAGTCACCATCTGACGGGCTTGAGGTCGGGTGACAGCCAATTGCGAAACGTAGATGATATTATCAAGCCTTCGTTCAAAAAGGCGCAAAAAGTTCTGACCGGTGTCGCCAGGCTGAGAAATAGCTTTCTTCATATAACCGGCTGTCTGCTTCTCTGAAACGCCAAACAAATAACGGGCTTTTTGCTTTTCTTCAAGCTGACGACCATATTCACTCTTTTTGGAAAACTTTCCGCCATGAACGCCAGGCTTACTTTGTCTGTTCCTGAGAATCTTGGTGTATTTCTCGGTACCAAAGAGGTTAACCCCCAATCGTCGACATAATTTTGCTTTAGGTCCGGTATATCTCACTGCTGATTAATGATTAATGATTAATAATTACTGTCTTACACACGTCGGCCTTTCTTTCTTCGACAACCGTTGTGAGGTTTGGGGGTGGTGTCGAAAATGGCCAATAGCTCAAGGCCGGCTGCCTGAAGCCCGCGAACAGCCTGCTCGCGCCCCGTCCCTACCCCCTTGATAAATACTCTTACTTTGGTAACTCCATAAGGGGCAACCTTTTCTATCAATTTCTCCGCGGTTACGGTAGCCGCGTAAGGTGTTGATTTGCGTGACCCCTTGAACCCACTGGCACCGGAGCTGGATTGAGCCAGAACATTACCTTCCGGATCCGTCAGGGACATAAGCGTGTTGTTATATGAAGCTGTCACATAAACATTAGCCTCAGGGATGCTCTTCCTGACCTTTTTTGAACTCTTTTTCACGACTTCATCAGCCATAATAATGATTGTAAATTAACCTAAATTACTTCTTTTCTACTTTGGTTTTACCACTGCCCATGGTTTTTCTTTTTCCGCGTTTTGTACGGGCATTGGTTTTGGTACGCTGTCCCCGGACAGGCAGATGCCTGCGATGACGAAAACCACGATAGGTGCCGATCTCTTGTAATCGCTTGATATTGTCACCCACTTGTCTGCGAAGGTCCCCTTCCGTGGCTAATTTTCCGATAGCTTCACGAATTTTCTGCTCCTGTTCAGGCTTAAGATCCTCGACCTTAGTGTCCAGGTTAATTTTAAGTTCCGCTAAAATTTTTCTGCTTGCGCTCCTTCCGATTCCGTAAATATATGTAAGAGCAACTTCAATACGTTTTCCCTTTGGCAGATTAACTCCGGCTATTCTGGCCATAAAAATAATTTAGAATTTCAAATTTAGAATTAATTCCCCTGAGGAAATTCATCCTTGTCTTTGTTTATGTTTTTTAGACCGGGGGCAGATTACCCGAACGACCCCTTTTCGCTTGATTACTCTGCAGTATTCGCATATTTTCTTGACGGATGTTCTGACTTTCATAGGGTCGGAAATATTGATGGAAAAAACTATTGATCTTTTTTAACGGTAGGCTGTCTGTAGATGATGCGCCCTTTTGTAAGATCGTACGGAGTCATTTCAACAATCACGACATCTCCGGGCAGAATTCGGATGTAATTCATTCGGATCTTACCGGAAATGTGCGCGGTAATTGTATGGCCTTTGTAATTTTCACCGATCAGCTCAACCTTGAAATTCGCGTTAGAAAGGGCTTCAATCACCCTTCCTTCTACCTCGATGACTTCCTTGGCCATAAATAAAATGATTTACTTTATCACAAGCGGTAAGAGTTTACATAATCAGGACAGCGATATCAAGTAAATTTCAGGGAATTTATATTTTGTATAGACAAAACAATATTATATTTTATTTTGCTAGAACTTCACAGCCATTTTCAGTTACCAGTACTGTTTCTTCAAAATGAGCGGAAAGGCTTCCGTCAGCGATACAAAGAGTCCATTGATCTTTGGCCTTCCTGATATCTCCAAACCCCATAGAGGAAATAGGCTCAATGGCCAGGGCCATACCAGGTTTCATGACAGGACCAGTTCCCTTTTTTCCAGCGTTCAGAATTTCGGGTGCCTCATGAAGATCGTGACCTACCCCATGCCCTGTACACTCAATCACAGGCGTGTAGCCAAAACGCTCCAGTGTGCTTTGGATGGTTTCTGAAATATCTCCGATCCGTCCGCCCGGACGTACCTGCTTCACTGCCTGTCGCAGAGCCTCCTTGGTTGTTTTGACAAATTGTTTAACTTCGTAAGGCGCATCACCGACGATAAATGTTCTGCAGGCATCAGTATGAAGCCCTTTGTAACAAACGCCGCAATCAATCCCCACGATATCGCTATTCCGCAGAATTCGGTCAGAAGAGGGTATACCATGAACCGCTTCTTCATTTATGGAAGTGCAGATTGACCCCTGAAAACCACGATACCCCTTAAAACCGGGAGTACAGCCTTCATGACTGCAAATAAATTTTTCTGCAATCTCATCAAGCTCCTTTGTCGAAACGCCAATTCTGACTGATTTTGCCAGTAAATCGAGTGTCTTTGTTAAAACCTCGCCGGCATGACGCATAAACTCTATCTCCTCTGGGGTTTTAATTATGATTTTGCTCAATGCGTAAAAATTTAGCCCCAAAGTATAACGACAATGGGAACCCTTCCTAAGAAAAAAGATAACCTGCCTTATCAATCATTTCTTCCGTTACATCCGGAATGGCCTGTTCACCATCCACCTCAATCAAACGGTCTCTCTTATAAAAATCCTCAATCACCGGCTTAGTTTCTACCGCAAAATTATGAAGCCGCTGGTTGATACTGTCCAGGTTACTGTCATCACTTCTGGTGATCAGATCTCCGCGACACTCACTGCATGAGTCACCTTTATAAAAAGCCGGGTAAATCTCTTTACAATTCACACACATTCGTCTTTTAGTAAGTCTTTCAATCGCTTCACGTTCAGAGATCTTAATATCGAGAGCAAATGCGTCCCGTTCGTGAGAACTGAGTAAAGCCAGGAGTTTTTCGGACTGAATCATGGTTCTGGGAATTCCGTCAAAAAGCACATTCTGCCCCTTCGCCTCACCTTCCAGAAACTTTTCCACAACCTCCAAAATGATATCGTCACTTACCAGATTGCCGCTTTCCACCGTATCTTTGATTTTGTTGCCCAGCTCACTCCCCGAAGCAATCATAGAGCGTAACGCGTTCCCCATATCAAAAACTTTCAGCCCGTACCGTTCCGCCAAAATCTTGCCTTGAGTTCCCTTTCCGGACCCCTGCATTCCAAACAATATGATGTCCATACGCTTAGTAGAGTTTGTCGTAATCGTGCATTACGAGCTGTGCATCGATCTGACGGATAATTTCAAGGACAACCCCGACCACGATAATCAACCCCGAGCCTGATATGATAAGATCGCTGGAAGAAAGAGTCGTGTACTTCGTAAACAAGATAGGAATAACCGCCACAATCGCGAGAAAAGTTCCACCGAAAAGATTAAGGTGGCTGGACACTTTAGCCAGAAAGTCAGCCGTTTGAGAACCGGGACGAATACCTGGAATAAACCCGCCCCGCTTTTGAATATTTTCGGCAACCTGCTCTGGATTAAAAGTGACACTAACATAAAAATACGAAAAGGCGATGATCAGGAGGAAGTAAACAAACATATAAAAGTAAGTCGGATTGGTCGCGTTGAAGTACTTCAGAATAAAATCAGCAACCCCCTGCAATCTGGGTGAAGTCGACGCCTGGAAAAACTGAGCCACCACTGATGGGAAGGTCATCATGGATATCGCGAAGATAATCGGAATCATGCCTGCCTGATTTACACGAATGGGTAAACCTGCTTTTTCGCTTTTACCGCCTGTGGCACGCGTGGCGTATGTAATAGGAATATTGCGCTGCCCCTCGGTAATGAGCACCACAAACATAAGCATAAGAATGGTGAGTACCATGAAAACCAGAAAGTAGCTCAACTTGGTGGTATCACCACCCTGAGCGATGCCAAGCATCCGGCCGACAACCGTAGGCATACCCGAAATAATACTGGCAAAAATCAAAATACTGATTCCATTTCCGATTCCGCTTTCGGTAATCAGTTCACCCAGCCACATAAGAAAAAGTGTACCGGCTGTAACAATGATCATGATAGGAATGACTATAGCAGGATCCGTAACACTGGAAATAAGCGGCGCCCCAGACCCCTGAGAACTCTGGTTCAAAAGAATTATCATGCCGTAAGACTGGAGCAAAGCAAAAGGAATCGTGAGTATACGAGTGTAATGATTGATTTTTCGCCGCCCTTCCATTCCTTCTTTGGATAGCGCTTCCAGTTTAGGAATAACCACAGTCATCAACTGCATTATAATTGAAGCATTAATGTAGGGTGAAAGTCCCATGAGTACAATCGAAAAATTTTCCATGGAACCACCTGTCAAAGCTGAAAAGACACCGAGTAGATCGTTCTGCTGAAAGATATTACTCAGAGCATCAAAATTAACCCCCGGTACCGTAATATGAGCTGCCAATCTGAAAACAATCAAGATAAACAGAGTGAAGAGAATCTTTTTTCTTAAAGTCCTGGATTGCCAGATTTGATGTAGATACTTAAACAAATTGAAAATGTTATTTAAAGAATTTTACCACCGGCGGCAACTATTTTGGCTTTTGCCGTCTTGGAAGCTTTTTGTACTTTAAGCACAATTTTACTGGTGAGTTTTCCGTTTCCAAGTGCCTTTACGGGAACATCTTTCCTGGAAACAAGCCCCTTCGCTAGAAGAGTTTGAATATTAACCTCTTCCCCATCCTTAAAATCATTTAGATTGCCCACATTAACGATTTGAAAATCGATTCTGACAGGGTTTTTGAAGCCGCGAAGTTTGGGCAGCCTGTTGATTAAGGGGGTCTGGCCACCTTCAAAACCAGGCCGGACATTACCGCTTTTTCTTTGACCTTGCCCTTTACAGCCACGCCCGGAAAAAGTACCGTGTCCGGAAGCGTTGCCGCGTCCAAGCCGCTTCCTTCTTTTGACGGAACCCGCCTTTGGTTTCATTTCATTTAACTTCATAGTCAGTTCTTCTTAGTAGTCTTACTGGTTTTTTCCTTTGGCGGAGTTTTCTTTTCGTCTTGTTGGTTTTCTGCTTTTTCCCCGATTACTTCTTTCTTGCTTTCTTCAGGCTTTTTTACCTGAGATCCTTTGACGGGCCGCAGTTTTTTAAGCGCTCTGATCGAAGCCTGAGCGGTAACAAGCGAATTTCTTGAGCCGATATTTTTACTGAGAACATTTTTTACACCGGCTAAATGCAGTACCTTTCGAAGACTGCCACCGGCAATCACACCGGTACCCGGAGAAGCAGGCATAATCAGCATCTCGGCCGCCTTGTATTTTACCCGAACAGCATGAGGAATGGTATCGTCTTTAGTAATTGGCACTTTAATAAGGCTGGCCTTAGCCTTAGAAACGGCTTTGTGTATACCTGTGACCACTTCGGAAGCCTTACCGACGCCCACGCCAACACGACCCTTTTTATCGCCGATAGCCACCGTTACACGAAAACGCAAACGACGCCCCCCTTTGACCACGCGGGTTACACGATCTATCTGAAGCACTTCCTCTTCAAATTCTTTCTGTTCTTTGACATACGCCTCTGCTTTTCTTGAGTTCTTTTTAGCCATAATTTATTAGTAAATCAAAAATCTAAAATTTAAAATTTTAAACCTCCTTCACGGGCCGCTTCCGCCAAAGCCTTTACACGTCCGTGATAAAGGTAACCTGAACGATCGAAAACACAAGTTTCAATCTTTTTAGCTTTGGCTTTTTTGGCAATTTCAGCGCCAACTTTTTTGGCGGCTTCAATGCCATTGCCATTTTTTGATTTCAGATTCGAAGCGGAGGCAAGTACTATTCCTGTGGTATCATCAATCAACTGAGCGTAAATGCTCTGAATACTACGATAAACCGACAATCTGGGGCGAACGGCCGTACCGGAAACCTTGGTTCGAATTCTTGCCTGTCTTCTTTTCCGCAGCTGTAAATTTGATAATTTCATTCTAAGAAAAATTAGCCATATGGATTATTATTTGGCGCCGCCAGCGGCAGATTTACCGGCCTTTCGCGCGACATACTCATCGACATAACGAATACCTTTGCCTTTGTAAGGTTCCGGCGGTCTGAAGCTTCTGGCATTTGCTGCAAACTGACCAACAAGCTGTTTATCGATTCCGGAAATGATCAGGATATTCTTTGACTCCTTATCCATTTCCGCCGTAATCCCCTCGGGCACATTAAGCTCAATCGGATGCGAAAAACCAAGATTTAAAGTTAATTTTTTTCCCGATACCTGAGCTCTGTAACCCACGCCAATAATTTCCAGTCGCTTCTCAAAACCGGAAGAAACCCCTTTAATCATATTGGCAATAAGGGCACGGGTAAGCCCATGCAGGCCTCGCACACTTGGCTCATCTGAACTTCGTTTTACACGAATCCCATGGTCATCTTTGCTGACACTGATTGAAGGGCTGAAGCCCATTTCAAGTTCACCTTTTGGCCCCTTGACCTTAATGCGATCGCCATTAAGAGTTACCTCAACACCGGAAGGAATAACAATGATTTGCTTACCGATTCTAGACATTATTTATAAAAATTTAAAAATTCCAAAAATCAAAAAATTAAAAGACTTTACCAGATTTCACATAATAACTCTCCTCCCAGACCGTTTTTGCGGGCTTCCAATGTCGTCATAATGCCACGGGAAGTGGAAATTACACCAATTCCATAACCATTAAGAACCGGCTTCAGGTCGCCTTTTTTGATGTAAATCCTTTGTCCGGGCTTACTGACACGCTTAAGGTGCAATTCTGTATGAGCATTATTCATGCTGATTTCGATCTGATCAAAATTCCCCACCTTAATAATTTTGAAATCATCCACGTATTTATTCTGCTTAAGGACTTCGAGTATGGCAACTTTTAGCTTGGAATAAGCTACCACTGTTTTGGAGTGTTTTGCCTTCACGGCATTCCGAATTCTTGTGAGCAGATCTGCAATCGGATCAGTGACCATATCTAACTAATTAAAAATTGAAAATTAAAAATTGAACATTTCTTTTACCAGCTTGATTTCTTGATTCCCATTATTTCTCCTTTAGAGGCCAGCTCGCGGAAACAGATGCGACAAATCTCAAAATACCGAATATACCCCCGTGACCGTCCGCAAAGTTTGCAGCGATTGTAGGTTCGCACCCACTTTGCCGGCTTCTTGCCATTAGCAAGACTATTCTTCATCTTCCTTTGTCGTCGGGCCGTTTTTACGATCAGTGCTGTTCGAGCCATCTGAATAAATTAATTAAAAATTATTGCTTCATTTTTTTAAATGGAAATCCTATCTGAGTAAGAATGGCGCGTCCTTCCTCATCGTTCTTGGCGGTTGTGGAAATCGTCACCTGAATACCATGCACATTCAGTACATCATCAGGACTGATTTCGGGAAAAACAAGGGCTTCCCTGAAACCGATAGAATAATTACCCTGTCCATCAAAAGACTTCGGATTGAGCCCACGAAAATCACGCACTCGGGGAATAACAATGTTCACCAAACGATAGATAAACTCGTACATTCTCTTTCCCCGAAGAGTAACGGTAATACCTGTTGGCATCCCCTGTCTGAGCTTAAAGTTAGAAATAGCTATCTTGGCCTTGGTAACAACCGGTTTCTGCCCGGCGATCTTTGACACATTGGAAATCACATCAGAATAATCCTTCGTATTCTTGATCAAAGTGCCAATTCCAACATTCAGCTTCACCTTGGAAATCCTCGGGACCGCCATCCTGTTCTTGATACCAAGCTCCTTCTGGAGCGCGGGAATAACCTCGGTGTTGAATGTATCGTAGTAAGTCATCAGTTAATGGTCAGAATTCAAATGTTATAAATTATTTCTTTTTTTCGACTTTGGATTTTGCCTGCTCAACAGACTCGCTGCATTTCTTACAAATCCGGTATTTCTTTCCTTTGTCAGGCATTTTGTAGCCAACACGCGTCGTCTTATTGCAGCTTGGACAGATCAACTTAACATTCGAAACCGCAAGAGGTGCCTCATACTGGAGCCTTTGGCCGGCGTGTGTCGCAGTCTTTTTAATATGACGGGTCCGGATATTGACTTTTTCCACAGTAACCTTGCCCTGTTTTTCCAGAACACGCATCACTACGCCGGTTTTACCCTTGTACTTACCGGCAGTCACCAATACTTTATCTTTAACTTTAATCTTCATAACCCGTAATTTGTAATTTGTAATTCGTAATTAATAATTATAGAACCTCAGGTGCCTGAGAAATAATCTTCTGATACCCACGGGCCCGAAGTTCACGGGCAACGGGGCCAAACACGCGGGTGCCTTTAGGCATGCCATCATTATTGACAATGACGACGGCATTATCGTCAAAGCGAATGTAAGAACCATCTTTCCGGCGAATGTTGTTCTTTGTGCGAACAACCACGGCGCGTTGAACGGTATGACTTTTGACCACTCCTTTGACAGCGGCGCTTTTTACGGCAACAACAATAAGATCACTGATCCCAGCGAATTTTCTTTTCGAGCCACCCAGTACTTTTATGCACATCACTTTCTTGGCACCAGTGTTGTCGGCAACATGCAGGAGTGTTTGTGGTTGGATCATTTTAACTGATAATTATCTTTTGGATTAGGGGATTTAGGAATTGGCAACTATTTTCCACCTTTTCAATTTACTCACAGGTTTTGTTTCCGTAATGGTAACCGTATCACCAATATTGAATTGAGTAGCATCTTCTACATGGGCATAAAACTTCTTTGAAACTCTGTACTTTTTCTTGTATTTAGGATGATTTTTATAAGAGTTGACTTTGACCACAAGGGTCTTGGCCATTTTATTACTGGTGATGGTTCCTGTTTTCGTCCGCATAGAAAATTTTTAATTGTCTTATTAATCGATTTTACCGGCTTTCTCAACCGCTTCCTCCAGGTCAAGCTCCATCAGGGCAGTCATAATGCGGGCAATGAACTTCTTTTGCTTTGAGATGCCACTGGTATCTTTTTCGTGCTTTGTCTTAACCGTAATGTGCTTCTTCATTGCCAATTCGCGAGCTCCTTCAAGCTCTTGAAGTAATTCTTTTCTCGTCAATGATTTGAGTTCTTGGTTTGATAACATTCTTAATGATGTTTTAGAACAATCTTGGTTTTAATACCCAATTTTGAGTCAGCCAGCTTAAGGGCCTCACGAGCTAATGCCTCTGGTATTCCGTCCATTTCGAAGATGATTTTCCCAGGCTTTACACGTGCCACATAAAATTCTACCGACCCTTTACCAGAACCCATTGGCACCTCGGAAGCCTTTCGTGTAATAGGTGTGTGAGGAAAAACGCGAATCCAGATCTTACCGCCACGCTTGATGGCACGGGTCATAGCACGACGGGCCGCTTCAATCTGTCTGGACGTCAACTCACCGGCCGTAACAGCTTTAAGCCCAATTGACCCAAAACTGACAGCGTTACCACCTTTAGACAAACCTTTCAGGGCTGACCTGGACCGATGTAACTTCCTGTATTTTTGCTTCTTAGGTTGGAGCATCAGTTAAAATAAATTATTTGGATTTTTCGCGCCCACGGTGAGTGGTGTCTTCTTCATATTTTTCTTCCCTCTCAACTTTGCCGGTATCCTTAGACTTAAAGACCAGTCCGCGGTAAATCCATACTTTAACACCAATAACACCGTAACTGGTATTGGCAGGCACTTGTGCGTAATCAATGTCAGCGCGCATGGTATGCAATGGAATATTGCCTTCCTTGTATGTCTCATTACGTGAAATTTCTACACCATTCAGGCGACCCGCAACCTGGATTTTCACCCCTTTGGCGCCCGCATCCATTGCTTTTTTTATTCCCATTTTCACGGCCCGGCGGTATGCCACTCTTTTTTCAACCTGCTGAACCACTACCTCGGCAATCAGGACCGCAACCAGGTCAGGCTGAGCAACCTCATGAATATTAACCTCTATATTTTCATTGAACTTGCGGGTTAGCATATCACGAAGATCTTCGATAGCCACACCTTGTCGCCCAATAATCAGGCCGGGCTTGGCGGCGCTGATATTGGCAACCACTTTTTTGGCAGAGCGTTCAATTTCAATCTTTACGACACCAGCACTTTTAAGTTTATCAGAAAGAAATTTTTTCAGTTCCAGATCGGCATGGAATTTTTTGGCATAGTCCTTTCCTTCGGCAAACCATTTGGATGGCCAGGTGTTAATAATACCGATACGTAGTGATTTGGGATTAACTTTTTGACCCATAATTTTCTTAATTCAAAATTGAAAATTAAAAACTAACCTTTCTTGTTTGATTTTTTGCCGGTCTTTTTTACAGGCAGTTTTTTCTCGGTTTTTTTCTTAGTGACTGACTTTTTTGAAGTCTCCTTCTTTACTTCCTTCTTCTTTGGCGTTTCAACCTTTTCTTCTTTTACAGGAACCTTGGGCTTGCTTCCATCAGCTAAACCTACTTCAACCGTAATATGAGAAGTGCGTTTTCCTATTGGGTGAACACGTCCGCGGGAAATAGGAATGGAACGTTTGTAAGTCGGCCCTTTGGTTACAAGAATTTGCGTAATAAAAAGATCATCAATCGACTGTTTGAAATTATTTTTTGCGTTTAAGGCAGCCGAATGAATAACTTTATACAGAATGTCAGCACCCTTTTTAGGCATAAATTTGAGAATGGCTAATGCATCATTTACTTTTTTTCCACGCACAATCCCAGCCACAAGATTGGCTTTTTTGGGGGAAATCCGAATTTTTCTTAAGTGTGCTTTCATTATGAGGCTGTTTTAGCTAACTTGCCGCCATGGGATTTAAATTTGCGAGTGGGGGAAAATTCGCCAAGCTTATGACCAACCATATTTTCGGTAACATAAACAGAAATGTGAGTCTTGCCGTTGTGGACGCCAAATGTATGGCCAACGAATTCAGGAGCAATGGTGCAAGCTCGTGACCAGGTTTTGATAACCCTTTTTTGGCCTGAGGCTTCCATCATCTGAACCTTCTTCAGGAGTTTTGGATCCACGTAGATGCCTTTCTTTAAACTTCTGCTCATACTGACTTATCGATTAAATTATTTTTTCTTCTTTCGTCGTCCTTTAATAATAAGATGATCACTATACCTTTTTCGACGTCTTGTTTTAACGCCAAGTGCAGGGGCTCCCCAGGGAGTTTTTGGCATTTTGGGGCTGATAGCTGTATGACCTTCACCACCACCATGAGGATGATCTGTGGCATTCATAGATTTACCCAAGACCTGTGGCCGTCGGCCCATCTTTCTCATTCGGCCGGCCTTACCAATAGTTACATTATTGTGATCAATATTGGAAACCTGTCCGATAGTTGCAAAACATTCTTTGGAAACGTAGCGAATGGAACCGGATGGCAAAGTTACCTGCGCAAGCTCACCGTCCTGAGAAGACACCTGACCGGAGGAACCGGCAGATTTGACCATCTGAGCGCCTCTGCCAGGCTGAATTTCAACATCATGTATATTGAAACCGACAGGTATACTGCCGATTTTTACCCGATTGCCAGGCTTAATTTTAGCCTTATTACTGCAAATCACCCTCTCGCCAACCTTGAGTCCATCGGGGGCCAGAATATAGCGTCTTTCTCCATCTTCATAAATCAGAAGGGAAATAAAAGCGGTGCGATTTGGATCGTATTCAATCTTTTCAACCTTGGCAGGCACATCAAGCTTATCAAACCTTTTGTTGTCAATCAGCCGATAGAGCCTTTTGACACCTCCGCCCCGGTGCCGGACAGTGATTCTTCCCTGATTATTGCGACCGGAATGTTTGGAAATTGTCGTCATCAGGCCTTTTTGACGCTTTGCTTTCGAAAGACCGCTGTAATCAACCGTAGTCATGCCCCTTCGTCCCGCTGTTGTAGGCTTATATTTCTTGATTGCCATTACTTCGCGATCTTTAATTTATTAAAATCAATATTTTGCTTGGCTTTGATGGTGATGATTGCTTTTTTTGATGCCGGTCGTTTGGTTATTGCACGTCCGCGTCCAACCACTCGTTTTTTTTCACGAACTGGAATAATGTTTACAGATATAACATCAACGCCATACGCCTTATTAACCGCTTTTGCGATTTCGACCTTAGTCGCGTTAGCCTTTACACGAACCGTGTACTTTGACTTCGCCTGAGCACTACTGCTCTTCTCAGTGACTACCGGTGCTATAAGGACATTGGTCAGTTGCATAACTATTTAAGAAAAATTTCTTCAGCCTTCTTAAGGGCGGGTTTCATAAACATAATATTGTCGTAAGTAAGAATGTCGTGGGGATTGAGATAATCCACAAGAATCGTTTTTACTTTAGGAAGATTATTGGCGGACTTTTCGAGTATTTCATTCTTTGCGTCAAGAACAATCAGAAGACTGCGTCCGGCAGGAAGTTTTTCAACCATCGCGGAAAAATCCCCGGTCTTAGGAGTATCTGCTTTGTAAGTATCAAGGGCAAAAATTCTATTGTCAGCCGCCTTCTGGGAAAGACAGGAAAAAAGGGCTGAACGCCGTGCCTTTTTAGGCATATCAAGTGAAAAATTGCGAACGTTTCGGGGGCCAAAAGCCACACCTCCGCCACGCCATACTGGATTGCGGGATGAACCGAATCTTGCACGACCGGTTCCTTTTTGCCTCCAGGGTTTCTTTCCGCCGCCACGCACTTCGGCACGAGTCTTCACATGAGCATTAGCCTGACGCCTATTGGCCAACTGGCGAATAACGGACAAACGAATCAGTTCATCGTTAACAACAACCTTAAACATAGCGTCGGATGCTTCTGTTGTTCCTTTCTTCTCTCCTGATTGTACGTATAGATCGATCTTCAATTTTCAATTAAAACTTAATATATACATAGGAATTGTTAGCCCCCGGAACTGCACCCTTGATGGCCAGAACATTTTTATCGGCAACGACTGAGATCAAAGGACGATTTTTAAGCGTGATCTGCTCATTACCCATCTGACCTGGAAGCTTACGCCCCTTCCTTACACGACCTGGCTTGGCACAGGTCCCCACTGAACCGGGTTCGCGGTGGAACACGGATCCATGACTTTCGGGGCCGCCGGCAAAGTTATGCCGCTTCATCACTCCCTGATACCCCTTACCCCTCGAATTCCCCATTACCGTTACCGTTTCAACTTCCTTCAGAATTTCAACGGAAACCTTTTGCCCCTTCTTATAGTCATCTGCATTTTCGACACGAAATTCCTTTATAACTTTAAACTTTTTGTTCCTGGTCTCGCCTTGACGGGACTTATACGCATCAAAGCCTAGGACTATCGCCGGATATCCGTCTGTCTTTTCCGTTTTGATCTGCACAACCTCGTTAGGTTCGCAGACAACGTAAGTGACTGGGATCACGCGACCATCGTCTTGAATGACTTGGCTCATTCCTAATTTTTTTCCGATAATTCCGGGCATTGTTTTTAGAGGTTAAGGAGGTTTTTGGGCCGATGCGAATCGGACCTCATCCCCGCTGCTAACATAAATTGCCCGTTCATTTTACCGATGGCATGTCTAAAGTCAAGGAAAAATTAGACATTCTTAGACGAATTGTCCAAAAAAGAAAATATCCGAAAAAAAGTTTATAATTCATAATGAATAACTAAACGAATATGAATAAAATCGAAGAATTCCAGGGGCATCTGAAAGTCGGCATGTCCCATTTGCACAAATGGGAACAGCGCTTCGTAAAATGGGGAACTCCAAAGATCCCCCACTCCATTGAAACCTATCACCTGACCGCCATGACTATTTTCTGGTGCATAGGAGTCCTCGTTTTCGGCTTTATGACTCAGTACAATATTCACTGGTTATGGGGTTCCTCGGCCATGATAATTCTGCAATACCTGACGGATTTGTTTGACGGAGCCGTAGGCCGACATCGCGATACAGGCCTAGTAAGATGGGGCTATTATGCCGACCACTTTCTGGACTACATGTTCATTTGTTGCATTTTGATAGGTTACACATTTTTTATACCGGACCGCTACGGCGTCATGTTCTTTTTGCTGATGGTCTATGGCGGTTTTATGGTCAACGCCTTTGTTAGCTTTGGCGCCCTGAACGAATTCCGCGTAAGCTATTTTGGCTTCGGCCCCACAGAAGGCCGAATAGGCTTCATTGCCGCCAACACCATGCTGGCTGTATTTGGAAAAACTTACCTGGCCCAATTTTTGCCACACATTCTGATCGTAGCCTCAATAGCACTGATTATTGTTGTTTATTACACACAAAAAAAGATCTGGGTTATCGATATGAAAGAGAAAACCAAGGGCAAAGACTAGAGCATCTTAATTTCAATATCCACCCCGGCCGGCAAAGAAAGATTCGTCAGCGCCTCAATCGTGGCGGAAGTGGTTTCACGCAAATCAATCAATCGCTTATGGATTCTCATTTCAAACTGCTCACGAGCATCTTTTGAAATAAAAGTGGAACGATTGATCGTGAACTTCTTGATTTTAGTTGGCAATGGAATGGGCCCGGCAATAATAGCCCCCGTACGCTCAGCAGTCTGAATGATGGTATCAACAGCTTTGTCGATGATCGTATGATCAAAAGCCTTGAGGGTAATACGGATGCGCTGGATATTTTCCTTCTTACTGTCCTTGGCCATGGGGTAGAAATACGTTAACGAATTGTGAGAGACTTATCCGCCACGGCGGACATTGGTCTGAAAATAAACTTTGTAGTCCCGATAATCCGCAACGACGGTTTTATCGGGATTGAAAATCTATTTTTTGATAGCAGTTACCACACCTGCACCTACTGTACGTCCTCCTTCACGAATAGCAAAGCGGGTTCCTTCATCCAGAGCAATAGGCTTACCAAGGCTGATATCAAGTTTAATATTGTCTCCGGGCATTACCATTTCGGTTCCGGCGGGAAGATGAACTTCTCCGGTTACATCCGTTGTACGAATGTAGAATTGAGGTTTGTAGCCCTTAAAGAATGGAGTGTGACGGCCACCTTCCTCTTTGGTAAGAACATAGATTTCAGCGGTGAACTCAGTATGAGGCGTAATGTAACCCGGTTTGGCAAGCACCTGACCGCGTTCGATTTCGTCACGTTCAACTCCGCGAAGGAGCAGGCCGACATTATCACCAGCCTCACCGCGGTCGAGAAGCTTTCGGAACATTTCAACGCCGGTAACGACTACTTTGCGGGTATCGCGAAGTCCAACGATTTCTACCTCTTCATTGATGTTCACCACGCCCTGCTCAATACGACCCGTAGCAACTGTTCCACGGCCCTTGATAGAAAAGATATCTTCAACAGGCATCAAGAATGGTTTATCGAGAGCGCGTTTTGGCTGAGGGATATATTCATCAAGTTTATTGAGAAGATCAACAATAGGTTCAGCATCAGGACCTGTTGGGTTTTCGAGAGCTTTGAGCGCGGAACCGCGAACAATAGGAATATCATCGCCGGGGAATTCGTATTTGGAGAGAAGCTCACGAACTTCCATCTCGACAAGATCAAGAAGCTCAGGGTCATCGACCATGTCGCACTTGTTCATGAATACGACAACATATGGTACGTTTACCTGACGAGCCAAAAGGATATGCTCGCGAGTCTGCGGCATGGGGCCGTCAGCGGCCGATACGACAAGAATAGCGCCATCCATCTGAGCGGCACCCGTGATCATGTTCTTTACATAGTCAGCATGCCCGGGGCAATCCACGTGAGCATAATGACGCTTACCAGTCTCGTACTCCTGGTGAGAAGTGGCGATGGTAATACCGCGTTCCCTTTCTTCCGGAGCATTGTCGATTTGATCGAATGCCACGAATTTATTGTTACCACCAAACTTGGCAGCTGCAACAGCAGTAATAGCAGCGGTAAGGGTGGTTTTGCCATGATCCACGTGACCGATGGTACCTACATTGATATGTGGCTTACTGCGGTCGAATTTTCCTTCAGCCATAATTATTTGAGTTTATTAAATATAAAGCAGGAGGATTCTAGCAAATAGAATTTTTAGTGTCAAAACATTTTACATGGTCCGCCAACGCGATCTGCTAGTTCGCCTTTTTGTCGGAAGCATTCAGACAGCTCATGGAAATCAGATCAACACGCTGTTCCCCTGATGTTACCGGGATAGGATTACATGTCTGAGCCTGTTGTATAAGTTTATTTACTGCGTCACGCAGACCTGTGTTGTAAGCCCGCTGAGCGACAAGAACTTTGAAATTATTGTATTCGTTGTATACAACATACAAACTGGCAAAGGCAATCCAGATGATGACGATAACCTTTAAAATGGGAACTTTACTAGTATGCATAAAATAAAATTAATAAATAAATAAATTTTAAATTAAAAAATAATATTATTGATTTACTGCCTCTTCCGCACCTTCCGGTTCAATCGTCTCAGGACCGCTTTCTATTCCGAAGAAACTCCTGCAAAGCGTACTATACACCTCCTCGCTCAATTCGTCACAGCGCGACACATCGTTGGACTGAATAATCTGGTCCAGTTTGTTTTGTTCTTCGTGCTCCCGGATTTGCTTTTCACAATATTCCTT
>Ga0180007_10001211_pt1 | contig 36826 bp, 24 predicted proteins | sample MM_PC_MetaG_FD_121122 | JGI IMG/M metagenome (GOLD analysis project Ga0180007, IMG submission 121122) | Groundwater microbial communities from the Aspo Hard Rock Laboratory (HRL) deep subsurface site, Sweden - MM_PC_MetaG | ecosystem: Environmental > Aquatic > Deep subsurface > Groundwater... | reverse complement strand
TGTATTCATTTACATATCGATTAAATATCTCATTTTTTGTTGCCATAGTCATAATCCCTATGGTAACACGAATTATGAGCTATCCGCTATCTTTTCGGTAACATTAATTATGAGCTAAAAGGCGAATTTGCAATTTTTTTAAATCTATTATATTATTGTATGAAAATGCTGATTGCACAATGCAATTACATCGGCATAACACGTATTAAAAGATTTTACTGCGTTATTCGGGGCCGTACATGAAAAATTTAAAAGATGCTATTCTCGGCGAGAAAATAAACAAAACGCGCATCGTTCCCATGGTCACGAAGATAACCATCGTCTTCATGATTTTTATTCTCGTCTCCAACTTCACCACCAATTACATCAACCTCACGCTTAACCGCACCATTCTTGTCAAGCTCATGAAGCAGCTGCTCACCAAAGACCTGAAAGATTTATACAGCTTCTGCAACAATCAGTACGACATTTACGAATTCAACAATGACCTTGACGGCAGCGTCAAGGCTATGGAACAAAAAAATATTGCCGAATTCAAAAGAAATAAATCCGTGGCACTCGGTGTCGGCATGCAGGGCGAACTTTTATTTCAGGGCTACAAACTCTCACGCCAGGAATATTTCAGCGATCAAAAAATTCTTATCCAAATGAAAGAAAATCACGGTACCGGCACCACCGAAGGTATGATCAATTTTACTTTTGCCGGCGATAACTACCTTGGGATGTATAAATTCAATCCAAAGTGGAACGTGTTTCTGATACGCGGTGAAGAGCTTACCGAATTTTATCAGGAATCCTCCAATGTCTTTAAATTAGTTTCGATTATCATTATCATTATTTCTTTGGCCTGTACATTATGCGGCATCTATTTTCTCAGTCAAATCCTTCGCTTTGTCTCTGTCATTACCGCCGCAATTCTCACCATGACCCGCACCCAAAAAATGGAGCTTATAAATCTTACCGGAGCGGTGAATGACGACGTCACTTTTCTCGGCGTGGCTTTTAACTCTCTTTCAAGCACCATCAACAACCTGGTAAATATTTTCCGTAAATTCGCCAATCAGGACATTGCGGTCAAAGCATACCGCGACCGTGAAGTCCGCCTTGAAGGAACACAAAGGGAACTCACATGTCTTTTCACCGACATTAAAGGCTTCACCTACATGACCGAAGTGCTCGGTACCGACATCATCACACTCATCAACATGCATTACGATGCATCAATCAAAGAAATATTCAAATACGACGGTGTTATAGGTTCCATCATCGGCGATGCGCTTCTTGTGGTGTTTGGTGCGCTCGAAGATTCAAAATTAAACAAAAGTCTCAGCGCAATTCTCTCCGGCTATAAAACTCACGAAACCGCGCGAAATCTCCGTATGATGATGAACGAAAAAAAAGAAAAAATCATCGCTGCGCGCGGAAGTCTTACCGAAGCGGAAGAGCGTGTGTATAAGGCAGTAATGATCGAAGTCGGAGTCGGCATTGACGGCGGCCTTGTTTTCTACGGCAACATCGGCTCACACGACCGCATGACAAACACCGTTATCGGCGATAATGTAAACAGCTCATCACGTCTTGAAGCGCTCACACGCGTGTATAAAACACCTATAATCTGTTCCGAATACATAAAACAAGACGTCGAGAATAATGTACCCGATCACGGCATAGTTTTTGCCCCGCTCGATATCGTCCAGGTCAAAGGCAAAACAATCGGGAAAAAAGTATTCTGGCCTATTCTCGCCTCCACAATCGACGCCGATATGCAGACCGACCTCGATTCCTTTTCAATCGGGCTTAATCTCTACATTGAGGGTAACTGGAAAAAAGCGCGGCCGTATTTTATGGCCTGCAAGCTGCCTATGGCAGAAGTATTTAAAGAAAGAACCGCGGGCGCCTGCCCCAAAGACTGGAACGGCATATGGACAATGACGACAAAATAAAAATAGTCCCTGACTCAGACTCAGGGCCAAATCCTGATCATCATCCCGTTAAGACATTTCTCGATATCCGGGATCTCGTTCTTGATAAAAAACTCGAACTGTATTCCCTCGAAAAAGAATTCGCACGCCTTGGTAAAACCAAACAGACCGGTCTTTACATTAAAATGCTTGTTTTTATCTTCGCACTTATCGCTGCATCAGGTATCATTATTTATACCGTCGATAAAAAAAACCGCAATATCGACATCGACATCAGCGACTTTCAGGGTTTTAATCTCGCCGAAATGCTTAACCGCATACGGAAAATCGAAGGCAGTATATCCGAACTTCGTCAGGAAATATCTGACCTGCGCATGCAGAAAGATAACGACAAAGACAACCTAAACGACAGGTACGCAAACGAAGTTGACATGCTCAGGTTTTCCGGAGCCAAACAGGCCGCCTTCACAAAAGCCCGGGCAAAACTGCGCGCAGATATTGCTGCTTCCGGCGAACGGTACGACGCGCTCATTACCGAAAAAGATGAACAAATCGCGCAGCTTCAGGCAGAACTGGGAACATTTGACCAGAAACTTCTCGATAACGCAAAAAAAGCCGATTCACTGGCCGATAATTTTCAAAAACTCCAGGACATTGCGATAAAAAAACAAAAAGCTTTTTTTGACGAAAAATTAAAAACCATGCGGAAAGAATTCCGCACGCAGCTCCGCCGGCTTCAGACCGCACAGCAGAATGCGGTAAACGCCCTTGTAATCAAATACAATCCTGTATTCAGCGGCACCGAAACAACTGCTGCGCTCTCCACAGACGGCGCGGAACTTCTTCCTGAAAAAAACATTCTTAAAAGTCTCGCTGACCGAAACAGCTACAATCTCGACAATTTTGCATCTCTCTCAGCTCAAATCAGCAACAATCTCATGCTGCTCTCTCTTCTTACCAAAATCGATTACACAAACTCTGTGCGGCCGGCTGTAACTGCAATAGCAAACTACAACCAGAACGTACTTGACGCACTGCTTACCGATATCCGTCAAAAGAAAAGCCACCTCGATAATTACCGGTACGCGCTTGATCACCTTATCAAATCCCGCCGCGAGAACGGATACATTATCGATCCGCGCGACAATAAAGCAGTCACCGTACAGCTTGACGGAATCCGCTCTGTCCGTTCCGGTGATACCGCGATGATTTTCCGCGGCGATGACGAATATATCGGCAAAATACGTTTTTCAGCGCGCGCTGACCGGCAGCGGGCAGCGGTAATTGAACTTGCGGATGGAAAGCAAATCGAACCGCTTGACAAAATACTTATTATTGCAAAACAGGAGTCTTCCGGTGAGTAACAAAAAAACAAACAAAACAATAAAACTACTACTGCTTTCTGCTGTTTTTACAGTCAACTTTTGTTTCAGTTCGTGGGATGCTGCCATGGTAACGGTTACGCAAAGTGTGGCGCAGGGCGACAATCAAACACTCGATGAATTAGCCGATAAAAGCGGAAGATCTTTTTCTGTACTGCATGGAGGAAAACTTACCGAGAATGAAATGAAAGAAGTCATCAAACAAAAAGATTTTTTTTACAGTCAAAAAGGCCTGGAAATCGCAAGTATGCGCTTTGCAGTGTCCGACAATGTTATTGAAATTATTATCGTACCCGCAAAATATACTCTTGAGGGCAAAGACCTCACCGATTGCCTTCCTGCCGGTTTATTTTTTATTCTTAAAGAAGATGCATTAACTTACAATTTCAGATTCGTAAAAAATAAATTATTTCTAAATCTGAAAGGAAATCTCCTTGCATTTACTGACCTTGAAAAAAAGCTTATTGAAGCATACGTAAATCCTCAAAAATTTTACATCCGGAATGATCCTGATTATATTCTGTCAAAAATCGACGAACATGACGAAGAAATAGAACAACTGCGTAAAAACCTTGATGAGTTAACATTTTTTATTGTAAAACAGTCATGCAAATCTTTTAAAAAGCTTGGTAACGCAGCTGCCAAAGACATTATTGCGAAGATTTTAGCCGCTAAAAAAGCGGATCCCCAGGCGCCCGATAAGGCTCTTGTCGGGCAGCTTAAAACACAAGGCATCAAAATAGCAGCGCCTGATCTGGCAATAATCTTTCAATATTATAAAAACGCGCTTCAATAAACTCTCTTAATACTTAATATTAATATAATAGATTAATATTATATTTGTAATCTACAGTTTTCACCGCATACCAACCGTGATCTGAAACCCTCTCGGGTTCTGCAGTTCAAGCGGACGCCTTCCGTTCCTGTATATTTTTTCCGCTAATTCTCCGCCTACATCAAGCGTGTTATACACAGAAAAAGTAACGGCTAAAGTCCGCCTTCCTATCCGCACATCCCAATTTACGAATACATCAAGTCCCCACAGCGCATCTTCCCGTTCGCCAAAATCCTTATTGTAAATATTGTCGCCGCGTGTGACCGTACTGAGTTCAGCCATGCGGCGTTTTTCCGCTGATCCCAGAAAAACTGCATTATAATGACTGACGGGCTGACCGTCGCGGTATTTTATTGCCGCAGACAGACGGAACATGTCAGTGATTTTCCATCCCATGAGCCATTTCCCCATGTAGCCGCGGTCAGGATCCATTCTTCCTATGCCGAGATACCGTGAGTTGGGATTCGCGCTTTTTTCTGAAATTGTGCCGAATGAATTTTCAAGGTGTCCGTTGCCGGCTGCAGGACCAACGGCCATAAATGCGTTAAAGGATATTTCTGAAAAAAAAATCCTTCCGCGCCATGCGGCATGGACTACCGCGCCGGCATAAAAAGGGTGTGTGGTCAGCCCGTCGCCTTTAAGGCCGTAATCAGCAAGGTATCCGCCGGGAAGATTGGCAAGTTCATAATATACGGGCACGCCTGAATAATCATACACCAGATAAGGTTCATACCCGGTATCAGTGCGGTACATGTACGCGCTATCCCCGCCTTTGTGGCGCACCGTAAATAAACGGCGGAATGACTTGTATTCGCCGTCAAATCCAAAAGTGAGGCGGGGCACCGGTGTAACGGTCAGCGGAATATTCAGATAGTAATAATACGGCATTTTCAGATCATCCGCGTACGAATGCCATTCCCCGCCCGTAGTGCGGTATAAAACACCGGTATGTTCAGTATCTTCAAAAACAAGATCACCGTCATCCCGCCAATGATAATACGCGCCGCTTTGATATCCGCGGGAAAGAAAGAGCGCAGCATCAGGCGTAAAGGGAATAACCGTCCGGCCGAAAGCAAGTTTCAGGGATGAGTATTTTGTGTTCATCGTTCCGATTTCTGTTTTAAAAACCATATCGGGAAGTAGAATTGTTACACCTCTTTGTTTTGTTTCGTGATTAATAAAAAGTCCGTTCAGCGTAAGACCGGCCTCCCCTGATATATAAACCATGCGGCTGGCGCGCCCCGCACCTGCCGCTTTTATGGTTCCATCGATGATGTGATAACTGAAAGGACTGGAAGTAATGTCAAGTACATATAAGGCTTCACGTTGTACACCGTCTGCATAATACATCGGAAGTCTGAAAGATGTTATTTCCGGCGTATACCGCACAAATGCGGCTCGTGCCTCGGCTTTTACCATGCTTGATGAAAACCATGGTATATTCAAGCCTATTTCCGATGCCGCATTAATTGCGCTATCGTGAATGTGCGCCGAAAGCGCAGGTATGTCATTTCCTTCCCCGTCCTGATCCGCGAGGTTTATATGAATTGGGTCAACACTGGTATTGGCTGAATCACTCTGTACAAAATTCCCGCCGATATATTTATGTGAATAGTTCAGACCGATCGTCCGGTTAATTGTTTTCTTCTTTTGCTCGGCGCCGGCGCTTATCGCATGCATATCGAACGAGGGACAGAGCTGATGATGATAATATTCTCCCGCGTATAAATGCTCACGCCAGAGGTATGAATAATACAGCGAGAAACGCAGTTGACCGAACCCTTGCGGTATATACGGCAAAAACAAGAGACCAATATTCTGACGGAAAAAATCTTCAGTAAGATATCCCCACGCGCTGCCTGCACCGTCAAACCGTACAAAATCACGAGCTCCTCCGGATGAGTGGATCTTCAAGAACAAGTCCCCTCCGGCTCCCGAACCAATTCCTGCACCAACTCCGGAAAAAGTTTCAGCGTATTCCATACCGCCTGATCTTCTGAGCGAGCGCCGGTAATCAGCAATCCCCTGATCTCTGTCAAGCGCATGCGCGCCGTAAGGATTTAGTATGCGGTGTAAATGAAGGCCTGCAAGCGGATACCTTCCCCAAAGGGGGTCATAGCATCCAAAAAAGAACAAGCCCTGCATTGAACTATCCGGAGACGCGTATGTGATGCGGTGCATGGTTGTGTTAAGAACAGGATACACTCCGCGTACCGGCGGTTTATGCAATGACGCACCGCTGAAAAAATTATCGGTAATGTCGATTCCGCCCAGAAAATATCGGGTCCACCGGAATGAACCTCCGGTTAAAGAATATACTTCCCGTTCGGGATCTGAAAACCGGCCGGACACATTAAGACCTGAAAGCGCATTTTTACTAAAACATTCGATGTAGAGATCTCCTGTTGTTTCAGGAAAAAAATACCGGTACTCGTCGTACAGTTCCGGATTTTGAAACGCAGCAAATGAACGCAAAAAAAACACAAAGCAAATAATTATCGCCTGTATGTGTAAATTGCGCATAGTACTTCTCACCAAATTTGCACCTACCAAAAAATTACCAGTATGTTGAGTAGAAGTCATATATTACTATACATCCTATCCAAATGCACTTATAATTCGCGAATTTTTATTTTAGGTAGTGGAGAGTTTCGCTTACGGTAAATCAGTCCAACGACTTTTTGAAGTATTAGTTTTGCTTTCTATTGATGCCGTAAAAGGTGTTTCGCCCCCGGTAATTGAAAGTGTCTGACTTGTAGTAGCTGTGTTGTTTTCTATAGCCAAGTGGAAGGGTATCGCAACGGCTAATTCAGAGCGGCTTTTGAGTAGTCTTATTTTAAATAGCCAAGTGGAAGGGTGTCGTAAACAGTAATTCATAAGGCGTAAAGAATGAAAAAATGGCAGGATGCCAATATTTTTTCATTCTTTCCGAGTGCAGCCGCTGCCAGGAAGGCAGTGGCAAACGTCCGTATGAGTTACTGTTTACGACACCCTTCCACGTCGCCTATAGAAAAACGACCACCGGCTAACGTCCGCCGCTTTCAATTGCCCGACGGCGAAACCCCTTCCACGTCGCCTGTTAGAGAAAAACTACTTGCAAAGTAGTCTTCCTGATTTATCGGAATCGTAACTTTTTCCCCGCCTAAAATAAAAATTTACGAAAATTCATAAGTTGCATTTGAAATTGCGCGATTGTACTCTATATGATACCATTACGTACTGCTAATTATCTGGTAAGGAATATACAATGAAAAAACGCGCTTTTGCCATAGGTTGCCACCCCGACGACATAGAATTTGTGATGGCCGGAACACTGATAAAGCTTAAAGAAAACGGGTATGAAATCCATTATATGAATGTCGCCAACGGCAGCCTTGGTACAAATAAATACGAATATAACACCATTGTGCCGATGCGCAGACAAGAGGCAATTGATGCCGCAAAAATTATCGGCGCAGTATATCACGAAAGCATATGCGACGATCTTGAAGTATACTACACTCAAAACCTTCTTGAGAAAATGGTGCCGATTATCCGCGATGTTTCGCCGGAGATAATCCTCACGCACGCACCGTACGAATATATGGAAGACCATATTAACACCGGCCGCCTTGCTGTTTCTGCTGCATTCTGCAGGGGAATGGTAAATTTTAAATGCAATCCGCCCCGTCCCGCAGTAGAGGAACCGGTCACCGTGTATCACTGTATCTCCCACACCCTTGCCGATCAGCTCGATATGCCTATTATCCCAGGTATATTCGTTGATGTAGGAACAACCATTCCGGTTAAACGTGAAATGCTCGCATGCCACCGGAGCCAGAAAGAATGGCTGGATGTAAGTCAGGGTAATGCCGCATATCTGAACAATATGCAGGAAGGATGCCGTTATCTCGGTAAAATGTCCGGTAGATTTGAATACGCTGAAGGCTGGATCCGGCATAATCATGTCGGCTTTTGCGGACCAAACGACAACCCTCTCATTGATGTACTCGGAAGCGGTGCATTTATAAACCCGGGGTTTGAAGCAAGAAAAAATATTTAACTCAACTTTGGTAAATAGCGTAAAGAATATGCAAAATCCGCGACAACCCCCTTTTTTTGCACCGGGCCGAGCCCTAATAACAAAAAAAAGGGGGTTATCGCGGATTTTGCATGTTACCTATCTGCCAAAGTAGAATTATAAAAAATTAAATTTAAAAAAAATAATGAATATTAAAAAAGTTACCTCACTGCCAGCCGGGTTATCCGATTGGAAAAATGCAGAAGAAATAAAAATCACACACTGGTACACCGCAAAGGATAAACCTCTTCTGCAAAATCCTCCGGATGTCCGCGCGCGGGCACTATATTCTGATACACATATCCATATTCTCTTTACCGTTACCGGCGAAAGACATATCATCGCGCAGTATATACATACACAAGACTCCGTGTGCCGCGACAGCTGTGTCGAGTTTTTTTTTGCTGCCGATCATCGCGCATATATTAATTTCGAAATCAATTGCATCGGAACCTACCTGTGTTATAGATGCACGCCGGTAAAACAGTTTGATGCTAATCCGCCCGGATTAAGTACTGCGGATATCATCGTAAAAACCTCACTGCCGAAAGGCATCGCAATTCCCGCACCGGTAATTTCTCCATCACAAGGATATACGGTGCAGTTCTCCATACCGTTTTCTTTTATCTCCGGAGTATTAGACGCGCCGTTTCCAAGTGCTGGCACAACCTGGAATGCAAACTTCTATAAATGCGCAGATCTTTCTCCGGCTCCGCACTGGGGATCATGGTCGCCCATAACTAACGGTATAACCGACTTTCACCAGCCGGAATTCTTCAGTCAAATCCGGTTTATGTAGTACTATACATCACTCTGCGCAATTGGCATACCCGGAGGATTTATCCAGATTATTTCAGATTGATGTATGTAAAACCGTTCTTGCCATAGGTCTCTTTTTCAGACATGTACCTCTTGCGTTTGGGGCAAAGATCGGCTACCCCGAATTCGCTACATCGGTATTGACACCCTACAGTTTTTTTTTGCCGGTAACCGGCGGTTTTATTTCTATTCTTGCTTTTACACTCGCATATAAAAAAAAAATCAGAACAAAAAAGGATATCCGAACCGCAAACCGCGGACGATATCTACGGCACACGCTTGTACTATTTCTTATATCACTTGCCGGCGCGTTATACACTTTTTTTACCAGACAAAGCGGCGGGCTCACTGAATTTATAACCTATTTTTTTACTTTCGGAGCGGGTCCATTCCACAAACCCGGAATAATAATTCTGCTTCCAATATCAGTGCTGTATGGTATCTTTTTTTTATGTTATCCTGCTTCTTTACGGCGTCATGTAATAATAAATATTCTGTGCCTTTTACTTTGTCTGTTTTTCAGACGGATTTTCATAATGCGGTATATCGCGATATCCTGTATTTTTTCCTGCTTAGGTTTTTTTATAATTAAAACACACATCGAATACATCTCCCGGTTTTATTTCCTCCCGGTTTACCTACTTTTGTACGGGTTGTTTTTTTATTTTCCTTCGCATTCTGATGTATCGATTGGAGTTGAAACACTGATGATTCTGGTTTTTAGCCTCATGTGCTTTGCTGCGGCTGATGCGGTTAAAAAATTAATTTATTTAAAAAAATTTGTGATTTTTTCGGGACGCAATCTGCTCTATCTTTACCTGACGCACATCCTAATACTGAACATTGCAAAAAAATTTATCCGCATTGATACAATGCCTCACATGTACACCGCTATACCGGTTTTCATGCTGATAACATATTCCACAGTATATATAACAGTTAAATTTCTAAAATTCTTTACAGCAAATTCCGAAACCGCACACTTATAATTCACACAATTTTAATACAAGCGGAGGAAAGGCATTCCAAAAAGACTGCCCTGATAATTCAGTGCAACACCTTTAAATAGTAGTACTATTTTCCATAACATCGTCGAAGGGGTTTCGCAATGGCAATTCAGAGCGGTTGTTGTATGCCAAAAATGATTTTTTTTTATAGCTGAGTGGGAGGGTTTCGCAATCGGTAATTCAGAGCGGATTTTGAGTAGTCTTATTTTAAATAGCCAAGTGGAAGGGTGTCGTAAACAGTAATTCATGAGGCGTAAAGAATGAAAAAATGGCAGGATGCCTTATTTTTTCATTCTTTCCGAGTGCAGCCGCTGCCAGGAAGGCAGAGGCAAACGTCCGAATGAGTTACTGGTTACGACACCCTTCCACGCCGCCTATAGAAAAAAAAACCACCGGCTAACGTCCGCCTGAATTACCGATTGCGAAACCCCTTCCACGCCGCCTATAGAAAAAAAACCACCGGCTAAATATTTTTCAGCAATTCCCTCGCATTCTCCGCCTGCTCCCGCATGGAAAGAACAAACTCATCATTTTCCGCACTTACATGTGCATCTTCGTAATCATCGATTATCAGCCTTCCACGGATATCATCTTTTTGTTTGGAAATAAATACCGCATCCGCGATATCCTGTTTCATCTGAATAAAAATTGCTGCTAATTGTTTTATTTCGCACTTCCCGTCAGTGCTTTCAGGTATTTCTGAGGCAAATATGGTACGGACAAATGCCCAATAACTATTCCCATAATCATTTTGCAGCAGTATATGTAAATTCTTTTCCGGTTGTTCTGCTGCGGTAATTATTTGAAAAAGGGTATCAAGACAAAAATGTCTTATGTAAAAAGTGTAGGTCTGTACCGCGTTAAGACGCTGTGCTTCAAGCATGAAATTTTTTCCCAGTCCCGGAATATGCTTATCCGTATACACTACCCGTTCCTGAACGCCTGCGAGAATGTTCCGTGCGCGGATCATCTTCTGAATGACGGAAGGACGGAAAATATCAAATTTAATATAAATTCTCTTGGCTTTATTCCTTCGCCGGTATTTTGATTCATTGCGCATAATCATATAAATATTGTCGGAAAGTACCCAGGCAGGGTAAATTTCATTATAAGCCGGAGACACACCGGGCACTGCAACAGACGGCTGATTAATCAGCGAAAATGGAAAAGTCACTTTCTGAGGAAGTGTGACACATGATGTGGTAATTATGCTATAGGGCGATTCTGTGTAATTTGCAGGCATCTTCACCGCGCAATCAAGGCCGAAAAACACACCTTCACCCGGCCATATTTCCTGATCGTTTTTTTTCCCGGTATGATTTGATCCAACATTGGCGCCGTATGAAATATTCCCTTTACCCTCAGGCCAATACGCAGCAATAAGGAGCGCCTGATGATGAAATCCGACAAATGACCCTACAAGAGACGAGCCAACCTCCCCTTCTGCAATTGTCGTGTTCGCGCCGATTAAGGAATCGAGAACTTTTGCATGACGCTCTGCACCGCTGTGCTCTGTAAAAACTGCACGTTCTACAACCGCGCCGGTGGTAATCTCAGTTCCCCACTGAATCATGGTATTTTTAATTATTGCGCCGTCACGTAACTGCACTTTTTCGTTTTCATCCGAGAGAACAACCGCGTTCTCAACCGCGCACGCATTATCAATAACCGCACCCGCTCCAAGGAAAAAATTCACCACCTTTGAAGTATTTGCCGCAAGACCGTTTTCCGCTATTACGCTCCATACGGAACGCGCCGCTTTAATATACTGGTCTATTAAAGAAGAATATTCAGCGAGCATTGCCCGGTCCGCACGTTTCCGGCATAGAATGCGGGCAACATCAATGTTTATTTCGGGAAATATTTTTATCTCCCTCCCGCCGGATTCAATAGCAAGAGCCATTTCTCTTCCAATTCCAAAATGGTGATCATTTCCATGACTTACCACATTACAATTCGACACCGCCGCGCCGGGAAGCAGTGCGACATCAGAAAGACAATGCACATTTTTTACGAGTGTGCCTCCGGCGATTTGCACATTATACAGAGTGGAATTAATTATACCGCAGGGGTGCGATAAATCATCAAGGTGTATTACACCTGTCATTCTGCCGATTACCGCGTTACCGAGAAACTGATTATTTATTATTCCCTCAGGAGTAAAATCACGGGTTACTTTGATAGTATCCCAGTCCCGCGCGTAGTTTTTCTGATCAAGAAGAACTTTAATTTCCTGAGGTGTAAGGTAGCGTAATTGCTCGGAAGGGAAAATACCGTCATTGACTAATTTTATTTTACTTAAAAATTCCGAATGTGCAAGATAATGCGATAAAAATTTTACCGGATCAGGGTTCTCGCTGAAATGAATATCCACCGGTATTTGTCCGCTGGTTTTCTGAGGGTGTGCAGAAGACGGCATAGTCCATCCTTATTAAAACTTATGAATTTGCATTAAAATCCCCGTAATGATAACATTTACATTGCCGTAAGTCAATCCAACAATTCAGGGAGGTATAATGATCACTACACACATACGCATATTTGCCTTTGCCGTTTTCAGTATCATGCTGCCATTATCCGCAATTGAACGGGGTGTTAAAGACACTCCGGAAGGCACCATAATTAATGTAGTAATTTGGAATCTTCCTGACCCTACCAGACCTGAAACACATATTCAGGCGCAAGCCGCTTCAGTTAATGAGTTCCGGGATCAATTCCCAAAAATTTTTGCCGAACGCTACCGCGACAAATATAAGGCTAATCCAAAAAAGTACGGCACACACAACTGGGACAATGTCCAGATTGTACTCCACAAGTTTTCCGGCATTACCATCGAGGGACAGGGTATGGATTCGGGTCCGCTTATGGCTATCGCAGGCGGTGTTTCACCCGATATAATCTATGTAAATTTCCGTCAATCCGACACTTACATCCAGCAGGGTTTTCTCTACCCGCTCGATAAACCCGAAGACGGGTACTTATCCGCCTTGACCCCGGAAGAACGTGATTTCTGGGTATACGACAAAATCTGGCCGGTTATCCGGCGCAGGGGTCCGGATAAAAAAACACAGGTGTGGGCCATGCCAAAGGGTGGAATTCTTGGAAAAGTTATGCTATACCGGAAAGATCTCCTCGCAGAGGCCAAGGTACCTTTCCCGCATAATGACTGGACGTGGGATGACCTGTTTGACGGGTGTAAAAAAATCACCAATCCTGAAAAGAATATTTTCGGAATTCAGTTTGGCAGAGGTTCGTCTGAAAGCTGGTACTGGGTAACATTCCTCTGGTCAGCCGGAGGCGAAGTCATGGTCGATACCACCGGAGAAGATGCCTGGAGAGCAGTATTCAATACCAAAGCCGGCGTACTTGCCCTTGACTTTTATACCCGTCTCACCACCGAACAATGGCGTGACAAAGACGGCCGCCGCCGTTACGGATATGCGTTTAAAGAGCCGGAAGGGTACCGTTTATGGAATGAAGGGAAAATCGGTTTTTATCAGTCATATATTGACGAAAAGGTTTTTTCATCTATAGACCCTGAACTTATAGGAATGGTGCCTGTACCGCGCGGGCCGGGAGGCCACCGCGGCGCAGAACTCAACTCCCAAATGCAGGGTATTTTCAGCGGTGTGAAAAATCCCGTTATCCGCGATGCAGCATGGGAATTTCTCCGCTTTACAGGCAGCAAAGAAGCAGCCGCAATAGAAACCCGTATTCTCGTTGACGGCGGCATGGGGCAATTCGTTAACCCCCGGTATCTGCGTGCATTCGGATACGAAGACATTCTGCGGCTTGCCCCCCGTGAATGGGAAGAAACTTTCGCCATATCAATGGAAACCGGCAAACCTGAACCGTACGGCCGGAATACCCAGCTCGTGTATAACTTTATGACCGGTCCAATTCAGGAAGCTGAATCGCTTGCTCTTGCCGGGAACCTGCCGGAAGATACACAAAAACGTCATGCAGTACTTCAAAAAATGCTCGACAATGCGGTGAATGTTGCCAATGAAAAAATGATTGGAATTGTGGATCCTGACATAATGTTTAAAAAGAGAATTGTCGCAGTCATTGCATTAATAATAATTGCGGCAGCGTTCGCTCTGTTATTCCGGAGAATAATCAAAGCGTTTACCCCCCCTGAAGCGACAGGAGCAGAACGTAAGAATAAATGGCAATTTAAAAAATATGCCTGGGGGTACATTCTTATTTTTCCCGCGATAGCTGCTGTTTTTCTCTGGCAGTACTTCCCCTTGTTTGCAGGCTCAACCATGGCATTTCAGGATTATCAGCTGATGGGCAATTCCAGATTTATCGGCGTTGACAATTTTGTCTCCATGCTTTGGGATGCGGGCTGGTGGGCAACCGTATACAACGCGCTGAGGTACAGCATTCTCGTAATCTGTCTGACTTTTCTGCCTCCGGTTATTCTCGCTGTATTACTGCAGGAAATTCCCCGCGGCACTATCTTTTTTCGAACCGTGTTTTATCTCCCTGCGGTTATTACCGGTCTGGTCGTAATCTATCTCTGGCGCTCTTTCTATGATCCCACCGATTACGGCATGCTCAACCGCGTCGCATTAAGTATTCCCGTACTCGGTTACATTCTCCTCGGACTATTTATGTTATATCTTCTCTGGATGTTCGCAAAACGTCTTTTTGATCATCACATATACCACTTCAGCGTGATTTGTCTCGTTCTCGGTATCGCGCTTTTCCTGTTTGCCCTGCGTTTTGCAAGCGTGATTTATACAGATCCCGATCACGCCGCGCTGTCTCTGGTTCGGAGGCTTTTTGTAACCGCAGCGACACCCTACCGCTGGCTGCAGGATCCGCAGACCGCGATGTTTGCGTGTGTACTGCCCATGGTATGGGCGGGCATGGGGCCGGGTTGTCTGATTTATCTCGCGGCGCTTAAAGGTATTTCCGATGACTTTTACGAAGCCGCTGACATTGACGGTGCGAGCTTTATAGATAAAATCCTGTTCGTTGTAATTCCCACTCTCAAACCGCTGCTGATTATTCAGTTCGTTGGTGTCTTTATTACCTCATGGAAAAATTCCGCATACATACTCGCAATGACCGGGGGCGCGGCAAAAACGGAAACAGCTGGTCTCCACATTTTTTACCGAGCCTATACATACCTGCGGTTCGGTCAGGCAACTGCCATGGCGTGGATGCTCGGATTTATGCTTATCGGTTTTACAGTTAATCAGCTGAGAATTCTTTCACGGCTGGAATATAAAACCACCGGAGGAAAGTAACATGCCCATTATATCAAAAATAGGCCGTAAGAGCATTAAAGTCCGCGCATTGTTCGGAGGAATGTATATCTTCCTTTTCCTCGGCGGAGTGGCAATGGTATATCCTTTCCTGCTCATGGTTGCGGGCAGCACAAAAAGCGGAGCGGATCTTAAATTTTTCGACATGGTACCCAGGTTTGTATACAATGAAACCTGGTTATACCGCAAACACATGGAAAGCCTCTTCAATGAAGAGCTCCTCAATCTGACTGCAGCCTATAATGCCGACGAAATTTCATTTGATACTCTTAATGTACCCCGGAAACATAACCCCTCTTTAGCAGTTTTTTTTGAGAAATTTTTAAGTGAATATCCGCTTCCTTTTTTCACCAAAATAGGCGGTACAATGAATACCACACCAATCAGTAAAACAGTATCGTTCGGGCTCAGGGAATTTAAGAATATGCTTGCAGAAAAATACGGGAACGATATAAGCAAAGTAAATAAAGAAATTGATTCAGCGTTTATTGCCTGGAATTTATTCATAACACCGAGGATACGTTATGTGCAGCGGCGTGAAAAACCTGTTGATTCGCGCTTTACCCGTCACATGAACGAATTCATCAATACCCGTCTGCCGGCCGGCCTTGTCTATCTGGTTTCACTCGAAGGATATTACGTCCGAGAATTTATCCGCCCGCGGTACGCGTCTGATATCAGACAGTACAATAAAGTGCATGGTACATCTTATACGTCATTCAGTCAGATAACACTCACTCAACGATATCCCCGGAATGCCCCGAAAACTGTCCGTGACGAATGGGAGTTATTCGTAATGAAAGTGGCCGCTCTTCACTGGCTGCAGGCAGATGATTCTGCCCTTACAGTCTATCAGACTTTTTTGCGTGCAAAATATCAGACAACTCAAAATCTGAACCGCTACTACGGTACCGCATACGGGTCATTTCAGGAAGTACCGCTTGTAAAAAAACCGCCCTTGTCCGGCATTGTATTCAGCGACTGGGAACATTTTTTTAACGGATGGACGGATCCTGTAACCAAAAAAAAATACATTGTCCCGATAACGGCAATATTCATAAATTCTGCTGATTTTATGTTTCGCGATTATGTTATAAAAACCTTCGGCACACTGGATGCTGCAAATAAGGCGCTCGGCACATCCTATTCCGACTATATGCAGATATGCATGCCGCAGCAGGATTTTCATTACTCATGGTTTCTTGCCAATAAAAAATCAATCAGGAACGAATTTCTTACCCGTAATTATCGTGCGGTTGCAGAATATATTATTTTCCGCGGTCGCGGGGTACTGAATACCGTCATCTATACCGCGCTTGCCGTGCTCACCGCGCTGATAATCAATCCCATCGCTGCCTACGCGATGAGCCGCTATAAAATGCCCTCAACGTACAAGCTCCTTTTATTTCTTTTGTGCACAATGGCTTTTCCTCCAATGGTTACGCAGATACCAAATTTCCTTATGCTCAGAAGACTAGGGCTTCTCAACACATTTGCGGCGCTGATTCTCCCCGGTATGGCAAATGGATACTCTATTTTCCTTATAAAAGGTTTTTTTGACGCACAGCCGAAGGAATTATATGAAAGCGCGCAAATAGACGGCGCGAGCGAATGGGTGCTATTCTGGAAGCTCACTATGAGTTTATCAAAGCCAATTCTTGCGGTTATCGCGCTCAGCGCGTTTACTGCGGCATACAGCGATTTTATGTTTGCGTTTATAATTTGTCAGGATGAAAAAATGTGGACATTAATGGTATGGCTCTATCAGCTTCAGCAGAGGAGCGGTCAGGCCGTTATGTATGCATCGCTTATCATCGCGGCGGTGCCGACCTTTCTAATATTCCTGTTTGCGCAGAATATAATTATGAGGGGAATTGTAGTTCCCTCAGAAAAATAAATACCAACTCCAAGGAGCAGCCGATGAACAATGTAAGACTTGAGCATGTATATAAAACATATCCCGGAAATATAACCGCAGTCCGTGATGTTAATCTGGAAATTAAGGACGGTGAGTTTGTGGTGCTCGTCGGACCATCCGGCTGCGGCAAATCCACCACGCTCCGCATGGTCGCGGGACTCGAAGAAATTTCCGACGGTTCTGTTTACATTGGCGACCGCCTGGTAAATAATGTACCGCCAAAAGAACGCGATATCGCTATGGTTTTTCAGAATTACGCGCTGTATCCGCATATGTCCGTATACGACAACATGGCTTTCGGTCTAAAATTGCGCAGATTTAAACGAAGCGAAATCGACAAACGGGTAAAAGAAGCTGCTGCTCTTCTGAGTATAGAAGATTACCTTGAGAGAAAACCAAAAAACCTGTCCGGAGGACAGCGCCAGCGTGTAGCGGTCGGCCGCGCTATTGTACGCAAGCCCGCGGTATATTTATTCGATGAACCGCTTTCCAACCTTGACGCAAAAATGCGGGTGCAGATGCGCACTGAACTCAGCGAACTGCACAATAAAATCCGCACCACAATGATCTACGTTACTCACGATCAGGTAGAAGCAATGACCATGGGAGACCGAATTGTGGTAATGAAAGACGGCATTGTCCAGCAGATTGACGCACCTATTGATCTGTACGACAATCCCGTAAACACTTTTGTAGCCGGTTTCATCGGCACTCCCCCTATGAATTTTTTCGAGGGCGAAGTAGTCTCCGCCGACGGCAAGCTCTATTTTAAAAGCCCGAATCTGTACATATTGCTTCCTGCGCAATGGAAACAGCCTATTGAAAGCAAAAACAGTAACAAAGTTATTTTCGGAATACGTCCTGAGGACGTCGGTTCCGACCTTGCTGAACGCACACCGGATCTCCCGAAAATTCACGCGAATATTAATGTGGTTGAGCCGATGGGTTCAGAAACTTATCTTTTCCTCAGGACTGATGTACACAGTTTTATTGCAAGGGTCGACTCACACCGGAAGTGCAAACCCGGTGAGAACATTTCCGTATCTGTCCTGATAAACAAAGCGCATCTTTTTGACGCGCACACAACAAACGTTATAATTTAACCGTTTATTTTTTTCTGAATACGACGAGCGTCATGTCGTCATGGACTGGCGCGGATCCTACAAATTTATTTATGTCGTGATCAATTCTTGAAAGAATTTCGCTCACCGGCAGAGTGTTATTCTGCAAATAAAAATCGAGCAGTTTATCTGTTCCGTATTCTTCTTTTTTCTCATTCCATGCTTCATTCACACCGTCTGAAAAAATCAAAACCGCATCGTTTTTATTCAGTATTATTTTTTCTGATATATATTCTGTGTCTTCAGAGAGCCCGATCGGAATAGATTTATTATCAATCACATCAAAAGACTTTTTTTCATCTCTGAAAACAAGCAATTCTCCGTGTCCGGCAGAAATGTAATCGAGTGAGTTATCAGGAATGTTGTATACACAGAGTAATACCGTTGCAAACCTTCCGAACCTGGTCATATTTTCAGTAAGCAGTGAATTGATCAGGGTTAAAACATTACCCGCGTCGAGATTCCGGCTGTTTTTAATAATCGTGGTGAGCGCGATATCGATCATGAAAGTCACCTGTGCGGCGGGCACTCCTTTTCCCGAAACGTCTGCGAGAAGAAAGATAAACCGGTTTTCATCGATTTGCTCATAATGGTAATAATCACCGCCGATTTGTTTTGCCGCGTGGGAAAAACCGCCTATCTCGAAATGGTCGTTACTGAGGACTTTTTCGGGATATAACGCCTCCTGCATTTCTTTTGCGAATTTAAAGAGATCTTCCAGCTTTTTCTGTTCTTTAAGCACAAGATCAGCAGCTTTCACTTTTTTAGTCATTTCAGAGAAACTTTTAGCGATATAACCGAATTCATCTTCTCTGCGGGTATCCATTTCATAATCGAGATTACCGTCATTAATAATAAGTGTACCTTCAGCGAGCGCGGTGACCGGATCTGCCAGAATGTACGCAAGAAAAAAACCAAGGAGAACCGCAACAAACACTCCGGCAATCATGGCTTTAATTATTGTCATTATTTGCATGTCCGATTGTTTTTTACTTACTGCAAAAATATCTGCAGTATTGTATTTAATAAGCAGCATACCCGATAAATTTTCAGAATCATCATAAAAAGTTTTGGAGAATAAATACGCACTTCTTGTCCGTTTTTCATTAAACTCAGGATACACAAAAATATTTTTTTCTGTAAAAAAATTCCGTAATATTTCATTTTTCTCCGGGTCAAGTTCCAATCCGGCAATATTACCCCAATGCGCGCTCTTTGTCTGACTTCCGTCATATAACACTGCATAATCGACCGAACCGGCATCAGCCACAGAAGCAAGAGCATTACTGTCTTTTATTGCAGATTCAAAAACAGAATCAAACATTTTATTCAACCGTTCAGTTGCGGCCTCAAATGAGGTCTTTCGCATATAATGTCTGTTACTCCGGATTATTGTCATACCAGGCACTATTGAAAACAGTCCGATTAGTACCAGAATAAGAAGCGAACCTATAATGGTATATTTTTGCTGCACGGGTTTTTTAACTATATCCATGGTATTACTCCTGATAAGTCTTTCTGTACAGTACATTATATCATATAGTACTGTTTTATTATTTGTGACTATAGTGGAAGCTCGACTGTAAACGCGCTGCCTTTACCCAATTCACTCTGTACAGATACCGTACCTTTATGAAGTGCGACGATTTGTCTTACAATGCTCAGTCCCAGTCCTGTGCCGCCCCGCTCTCGCGACCGGCTTTTATCCACCACATAAAAGCGGCTGAAAATATGCTGCAGTGCTTCCCCGGGAATACCTATTCCGGTATCACGGACAGTTATGAAAACTTTTCCCGGAGCGGATTGACCGGCGGTAATGGTAATTGCACCCTGTTCTGTATAGTTTACCGCATTGGCAATCAGATTGATAAACACTTGTTCGAGCCTGAACGCGTCTGCGTAGATTATGGGAAGTTCTCCGAACTGTATGTTGAGTGCAAGACCTTTTGCAGAGATTTGCACCCCGCATGCATCAATTGCATTCTGGATACAGCCTCCAAGCGGTATCCGATCAAGGGCAAGTCCACCGAATAAAGAATCTAGAGAAGCAAGACTGATAAGGTCCTTTGTAAGTAAAATCATCCTGTGTGTATTTCTTTGAATAATTTCAATGTATCTCAGAAGCTTTTTGTCTGATTCTGCAGTCATAGGTGATAATTTCTCGTGGACAATATTTTTTGCGGAATCGGAAAATCCGCTGATCGCAGTAAGCGGTGTCTTGAGCTCATGAGAGATATTGGCGATAAACTGCCGTTTATTTTCATCAAGCGCGGCACGCTCAGTAATATCTCTCACAAGTATCACGGAAGACTGCCGTGTGCTGAGCCAATTTGCACTGAAGAAAAAAGTACGGTTCCCGGAGGTTATTTCAGCCGTACCCTCTTTTTCAGATCTGATACTGTTTGTTATAAAATCATTGATATCTGCGTTACGTATGCACTCATAATACACCAGGCTTTTGGCGGTGTAGAACGAAAGGTTCTTTTTTGCATGCTCATTAATAAAAAGTATTTTCCCGTTTTTATGCACGGCCATTATACCGTCGGTTACCGCGTTGATGATAGATGATATTTCCTCTTTTTCGGCGGTTGTCTCCCGGATTAGTGAAGATATTTTTAACTGCATATCCTGAAAGTTTTTAAAGAGAGTGCGGAATTCATCCGGGTAATTCAAATCTTCTTCAACTGGTTCTATTTGACCTTTGCCGAAATTCTCAGCAGCCGCAGCGATTTTGGAAAGCGGTTTAATTAGTTTACGCGAAAGCAAAAATGACCCCAAGCCGACGAATAAAATTATGATGCTGCTGAAAAAAAAAAGTTTTTGATACAGTTTATATACGATTTGATTTATTGCTTTTACCGGTTTGCTGATCCTCAGTACTGAATGAAGTGTACCGGTATTATGATCATACACCGGAGCGGCGGCGTACATCATATCGGTCCGGAGAGTTCTGCTATACCGTATATGTACCGCTGGTGATCCGGCGGCTGCGGAAATAAATTCAGGCCGATCAAGATGATTGTCCATCCGTTCGCTGTCGTGCATGTTTTCAAATAGAATTTCTCCCTCAGGACTGATAACGGTAATTCTTCCGTCAAAAAAAACGGCAAATTCCTCTACATGCAGATCCGGTGAAAACCGGAGAGCAGCAGCGGCAACTTCTGCAAGCTGCAAAAGAGAATGTTTTTTTTCTGAATAGTAAATTTTTTTTATGGAACGTGCATTGCTGACAAAGACCGCAAGTATTGAGGCAGTGCAGATAAAAAGCAGAAACAGGAATATATTAAATGCGAAGGAGCGGCGCATGTTCGTTTATCCGGTAACCAATTCCCCGTACATTTTCGATATAATCCGCATACGGCCCCAGCACAATCCGCAAGTGACGGATATGTACATCAACTGTTCTTTCAATTGAAAAACGGTCATCGCCCCAAAGGTCGGATAAAATCTGCTGACGGGAAAATACCCAGCCGGGATTGCTTGCGAGCTGGGATAGTATCTTATATTGTGTAACCGTGATCATTCCTTCTTCGCCGTCAATGTAAAGCTTATAGCGTTTACTATCCAGACATATTCCCTTTTCGTTAGTCTTAGTCTTTGCGGCAATGCCGCCTGTGTCATGGCCATTGTGCCTTCGGAGAACGGCATTGATACGCGCAATTAGTTCTCTCGGACTGAAGGGCTTTGTCATATAATCATCTGCGCCGAGTTCAAGGCCGAGAACTTTGTCGAGTTCTTCATCTTTTGCGGTAAGCATAATGACCGGAAGTCTCTTTGTGCGGCTGTCTGCGCGGATCCTTCTGCAAAGCTCCAGTCCGTCTATATCAGGCAGCATTATGTCAAGAATAACAAGCCGTGGCAATATTTCTTTCAACCGTTCCAAAAATGCTTCCCCGCCGGTGAATGTTTCGCAGGAGAAACCGGCTCCGCTGAGATGTTCTGAAATCAGCTCAAGAATATCTTTTTCATCATCAACGGCGAATATTTTTTTTTTATTTTTGGGGTCTGCCATATTTTATCCTGGACTGAAATAGTCATGAAAAATTCAATACGATTTAAATTATTCACAGTACGCAGAATGCATTGGAATTATAACATTACATTGTTAATCGTTTGTTAATATAATTGTATCATAAAAAAAATGTATTAAAGGAGCGGCGTATCGCGTTATAAATAGAAGCAGATTGACGCAGCCTCTACGATGGTTTATTTCTCCGGCATATGACATTTCATATTCCACCGGAGAAATTTATCCGTTCAATTAACGAAAGAATACAAAGGGAACCTGCGCCGGCTGTGAGATGCTATTCGTAAAAACCATTACTGCCGTAATAGGCCATATTGTTCTGCGTAGTATCAAGCCGGCCGAACTGAGCGATAATGGGATGATTTGACCGGATACGGAGTGCGTACTGAGTGAGGCAGGGAATAGTCAATCCGCCGATATCTGCCGGGTTATCCAGTCTCAGCGCGATAATTCGTTCTTTCCCCACTTTTATCGGAATATTCTTAACCGGTTCACGGTCGGAAAAAAATACGTCGAGTTTCACATCAGCATCTTTTTGTGAAGTGTTAAAAAGCATCAGCGCTTCATGTGCTTCCATTATTCCAGAATTATTTTTTTCTGGAAGATACCCGTCTGAAAAATACCATGTTTTTGCACCGCCTTTTGCCATACAGGTCTCCTTTTATTAATCCGCTATTGTAAGAATTTACTAAGGTGTAACAATCAACTACTGAAAAACAAATCTAATTTTTTCCGAAACTTACGGGATACATAAAAACTGTATTCAGCCCGGAAATGCGGTATTGCGGAAAAGCGGCGAATTCAGTAAAACCGGTTCTTTCGTTTACTATAAAACCTAATGTGTCCTTCACGCGGATTGACTGAACATTCACATCAATAGTATCACGGAAATATCCATGGGTTAATCCATTTCCATGAAGAACTTTAATAAATGTTCCGGTGTTCGCGGCATGCGCATTATTCAAGAGTTTTCCGGATAGACGGATTTCATTTCCTTCAGTTGCGCCGGCAGCGGCAGTTAGTGCTTTTACCGTTTGTTTTTTAAAACTGCCGTACACTATACTCCCGTTCACAATGTGCCATGAGGTTATTTTCCCTTCCCGCACCGAAACGAAACCATAATCGCCTGCCGCTGTAAGTTTCTGTCCGTTAATTGTTATGTTAATTGGTTTTTTCTGATTAATGAAAATAATATCTGTATCATTTCCGTATTCAACCATTACTGCGCCCTCATTGATCAGTCCGATGTTTTTAACCGAACCGGATTTGTTAAACGGTTCAATTACTGTGGTAAATCTGCAGGTTTCTTTTCCCTCTTTTCTAATCATTACAAATTTTCTGAAATATTTTTCAAGTACGGTATTATCTGAATGCCCGCCTTGCCGCACGGAAGGACTTTTCCCGAAACCAAGAGTCATTTTCTCTTTCGGTATCACCGGCACATAAAGAGAAAACCCGCTGCCGTCATCCGGTGAAGTAAACCGGCATTCATGCCATTTTTCTGTACCTGCTGTTTTTACTGTTTTTGTGTCCCGTAGAAACCCGTAATAATAATATTGCGCGGGTACATTACGTGCATCTTCATTAGCTGGTGGAACCCATTTCCCGATCAATGACTGGTGTATGAGCGGTTGTGCTGCTGACTGAGCCTCCTCTCTGGTATCGTTAAAAACCTGCAGATTATCTTCTTTATCTGCATCGCCGTGAATAAAATAATCATATGTTTTTCCCCCTCCGGCCTCAAAAAAATCGACAATATATCCGGCAGTGTTTTCTTTGTCCGTCTTTTTATCAATGAGGAATAATACCCGCTGATAAATATTGCTGTTATTCATCATGGATTGTTCTGCATGAACGATCTGCACCTGGGGATTATCAATATCCATATAGATAATATTTCCCCTCCCTTTCATTCCGCAGCTGTATTGGTTACTGTAGTCAATAACCACAGTATTATGTGCGGGCGTTGAAGACGTCCATGGCCGGTACACCGTATGTGTGTATCCCAGATCGGAAATAATTTCCCGGTTATTTGCGAATACAGAAATACCAAGCGCATCCCGGTGAGTATGTCCTACCTCTTTAAATGTCCAGTACAATTGAAGCTGAGTCTGACGGCCGTTTGCAGCAGAATTCAGTGATGCGAATCCCGCAGCAGGAACAAGAAAAGAATCATTTTCATTGGTATGGGAACACCTGTCTGACGACCAGGTATCGCCCATTGCGAAATACCGGCCAAGAAACGGATATTGCGTAAGTCCTTCCCATCTGGAAATATTTTTAATTTCCGCGCCTAGACTGAAACGCGGATCAGCGTTTGTATAGGAGAGACTGCTGTATTTTGACCTGAAGCCGTCCGGATCTGAATATCCGGATATTACCGGAAATATTCTCCAGAATGCACTCGCTGAAGCCTGCTGATGGTAGCTCAGGCTTGGTTCATGCCAAAATCCGTCAAAGGCAAAACCCATCTGTAAGAACTTTTTAAAACGTTCAAGTGCGATATGTACATAATCAGGCGCATTCAGTATTCGTCCTGAGATGATTAAACTCCGGTAAATCATAGGCCATAAATTCCCTGAATCATCACGATTTAAAAGTACGGATTCAACGGACTGTAAAAAGAACTTTTTTTCAATTTCTTCCTGTACATTCATTTTAATTTCAGCAGAGTAGCTTTTTAACCCGCTGCTGTTATAAATAAGATCATAGCAGAGAATGAGTTTCTCGGGTATATCCTGATTTGCCCAGCAATGCCACCGTCCGGTCATATTACCTGCACGCATATCTTTTTGTCCGAGCAGCCCATTATAGAACACGGGGTTTTGGTTGAGTGTATCGTAGTGGAATGCAAAGTCAGGATATGCCCTGGCGATATTGCATAGAATCACCGCAGCTTTTTTTGCATATTTTTCATCTTTTGTTTTATAATATTTCATACCGAGCTGCACTGCGGCATTTTCAAAATATACTCTTTTACGGAGCTCAATACCTGCCCTGAAAAAATGTTTTTTCGTTTTTGTCTGAAAATACCTGTATTCCATTTCTTTGCCTGAAGGCGGCAATACTTTTTCAATTTTATTATCCGGAAACTTTTCTGAAGGGTATACATGCCCGCACAGACCGCATGCCATACTATGCGGATTTTGCACATTCCAGTTAAATACCGCTTCCGTAGGATTTTTAGTACAGTTTGGACAACCGGCATAAAATATCCCGGCAAATTTCGGTAACGCGTCTATAATTTGCTGATCATTCATTTTTATTACTTCGTCAGCGGCTGCAGCGTAATGTACGCCGGGGAAACTGCCGCCGATATCGACGGAATTTGTATACACAGGATGGGTTACTTTCTCAGAAGGGAAGTAACTGAATTCAGTCACCGGATCACGGACATCCGGTTCAATGCCCAGAGTGGTCATATATAATTCTTTAATTTCCCGGATACTCATTGTTCCTTGAAAAATTTTGATTTCATCGATACTTCCTGCATAGGCATTCTCATACCCGCTATTATATGCACCCACGGTCAGCACTGAATGCCCTTTTTCGAAAAAAAGCGGGTTTGAGCTGTCCTCACCTTTGACCCCGTTTAAGTATACTGCCATAATTCCTTTTGAATCCCTTGTTACTGCGATATGATTCCATTCGCCGAATTTAATAACACATAATGGCGGTCCTGCAAAAACACTCCATTGCTGTGTATTACCGTCACCGGTTACAAATACTACTCTGTGATAAAAGATCGTAATTTTCCAGCCTGGCCCGTAACTTCCCGTAATTGTACTTAGAACATCGTGCGTTTCTTTTCTTCCCCTGTCCACGGGTTTTATAAACATGCTGATTGTAAAAGGTCCGCCGTCAAAAGTATTAAGAAATGAATCTTCATTTAAAGGAAACACTAGAGCTGAACTGTTATTTATCCCGCTGCTCATAAATTTCATACTCTTCCCCGACACACCTTCAGACCATTCCGTAAGGTATTTGCATGTTCCCTCAATATCATTAAGTTTTTCAAAAGAACTCCCGCCATCCCCTTCGTTAAACGGAAAGTGCAATTTAAGTTCTGCTGCCCCGCATTTGCAGGTGAGTGACATAACGACCATACTAAGCGATAAAATTTTCAAATATATTTTTGTTGTATGTTTTTTTTTCATATTATTCTCCGGAATTGATTATCCGTCCTCGAGTACAGATTCTGCAACCACAAGTCCGCGGGGAGGAACCTTTACGGTAAATTCTTTGCCGCTTGGAATTACGTCCATGTAGGGAAAGCCGTTACAAACTGAAACAGACCGTATACTGCGGCTTAAAGTAATTTTTGGTGCTGCGTAATACGGTGAATTATTTTTAATAATAATCCTTTGAGTATTTTTTACAATATTCATAATTAGGACGTTTACCTCGGCATTCACGTCTTTATGATAACCCGCAAGTATTTTCATTACCGCCGCGCATTGTTTGATAAAATTCATATTGAGTGGACGTACCGTCATTCGCTCGTAGAATGAATATGATTTTGTACAGTTTTCAAGTGCATATACATCATCGGGAATTAATTTTTTTTCAGATACTTCACTTTTCGTGGTACTGTTACAAGTCTTCAATGATTCTGCTGATATTGCATCTCCATACACCGCACAGCGCAGAGAAAATTCTGATTCAGACTCTTGAAATGTAAATACCCGTTGAGGCATTTTTTCGGCAGAACCTGAGATTACTACAATCGGACCATTTTTATAGGATAAAATACTTTCTTTTTCCTGATTGGATAGAAACTGCGGATTTATTATCAAAAGAGGTCCTTTCACATGCACTAAGCAATCTGATCGGACTATGGTACTTACCGGAGCTCCCTGTGTCATAAGATTGTACAAAATATGATGCATAACCGGTGCTCTTGTCTGAGTAAAAGCGCGCACTGATTCAGAACTGAGATAATTATCCGACCACACAACAGTAAATCCGGGTGCAGTTTTCGGGAGCAAGTCAAATGAAAAGTCCCATTTTTTTTTAAGCCATGCCCATTCATGCACGTCGATGCCGTCGCCGAGGCACCCAAGCAACCCGTCAGCGCACCGCGCCAGTTTTCCGTCCTTCCGGTAAAAAAACACATTTGCGAGTGAGAATACTTCTTTTTCAAGGATGGCGGGAGCGTGCCGTATTAAATCCCAATCTTCGCATACATCGTGGATGTTCTGGAGAAAAACTAATTTCACATCGGGCATACACGCTTTGATTTCCATCATCATTGCCAAATAGTCATAATGACGCTCAATATCGGAACACTGCGGCCTCGGATCAAGCATAAGCGCTCCTGCAACGGTTTCTGCAAGGATATAATCCACACCGCACTTTGCGATTTTTAAATAATTATAACCGAAACCGTAGAGCGTCTCAAAAGGATCCCGCGTACGGCATGAATTTATCATAGCTTTTTTTCCAGCGCGGTGAAGCATTTCCACAGCTTTATGCCAAAAACGTGAAGTGCGCTCCCCGAAAAATTCTATCCATTCATGCCGGAGGTTCCGCCATATCCACGTGGCACGACTCCGCATAGCTGGAAAATCAAGCCCGATCTTTCGGGAGTACTCATCAGGAATTGAAACACCGGTATATTCAATAAACTGCTCCAGCATCTGATCGGAAAAATCTATATGATACAGCGGACCGCATAAGTCACCGAATCCGTCAGCGCCATGCCATCCGTCAAAGCCATAATCAGTCAGCACCTGCACCAGCTTAGGTAAAAAAATATCTTCAAAATAGGTGCCGTCTGCAAGTTTTGCCATTGGATTAATGTCTCCCAACTTTTCTGCGGTATAAAAAGCTGTACGGACTTCTGCATGGTCGGTCACCCACTCCTTATGATGTGCATTATTTAGAAAATATACGAAAACAGAAAGGTATACTTTAACGCCTTTTTTTTGCAGATTAGATATTAATGTGCGGACTTGCTTGTTCGTCCATTGCTGACGGGAGCGTTCGGTATTACGAAGATGTCCCATGCGGGAACATATATCTGCGGGTAGATTAATTATTTTTTCTGTTTTCTCATACTGAAGAATGAAATCTATTCCGGTTACCAGCAGCGACACAGCGTCCGGAACAAACCCTGCTCTGTCAATGTAGTTTTTTACACCCATGTCCTTCATGGTGTTATCAAAACCTATCAGTTCAAGCCAAATCCATTTTTCGTATTGATTCATTATTCCCCGCATGCTTTGCGTACTTTCTCACGATAAAATCTGAAATTATCATATGAAACATCAGGCGGGACACCATGATCGCATGCAGGAATAAAACCTCCTGCATCAAGAAGTGAACTTACTTTTCCGTAAACTTCCTTCTGTATGGCCTCCTTGCCGCCGGATAAAATACGTTTATCGATACCACCGAAAAATTTTACTTTGTTCCCGTATTTTTTTCTTACATTACGCACGTCCATATCTGCAGCAACCTCCAGCGGATGCATTACAGAAATTCCAAGTTCAAGCCATATGGGAATTAACTGATCGATATTGCCGTCACAATCAAGCATTACAACTTTTATCCCGGCTGATGTTACCACAGGCATTATTTTTCTGTAAAATGAAAGAAAAAGATCTTCGTACAGTTTCGGGTTAATAAGCGATCCGTTTTTGTACGCCATATCTTCCCAGAACATTACCCAGTCCGGTGTGGTTTTTTTGAGTACTAATTTTAATTTCTCCGTATAAAAATCTGTGAAAAATTCAACCATTTCACTTATCAGACCTGGCTCATCATAGACAGCAAGAGATACATTCTCAACACCCATGCAGTTTCGGATAATTCCGTAACTTGATCCTATCCACATTCCAATCGGATGTTCTCGCTGAGGATTTATTTTATCTGATCGAAAATCGAATTTGAAATAATCCGGACTGCTACATAGAATTAGCTTTTTATACTCAAGCCAGCTGTCATGTCCGGTAACAGGGAAGGCGATATGCTGCGGCATTGCCGGCGGCGGACAGTTTTTAAGATATTTATTTGTGATACCGTTAGAATCTATCCAGATCTGGTAGTCGGAAGTCTCTTCAACAAGGTTTCTTTTCCGGATACCGGAAAAACTCCAATCGCACGGAATACAGTCTTCATCCCAAATGTTCGCATGATCAAAACCGAAATGGCGGTACATATTACATCCCGCAGGCATACCTTCTTTTTCCCACCTTGCCCGGGTACTGTCATACGCGAGATAATCCGCGTAGGTCGGCCGGTCAGGGCTGCTGCACGTCAGTGTTCTCAGGAATCGTTCGCGTTCATTCATAACGACGCTCCAATACTTTATATTATATTAAATTCCTTTTGCAACCATTTCTCTTATGAACGGAGTCAATGATACAGGACCGCCTTTGGTGAGGACGAACCCCTCCTCTATACGGTTTGACCCGTCGGGATGACCAAATAAACTAATGTCGGAATTCACGCACATGTTTTCTTGCAGCGTGTACACGGCATTTTCATCAGGATACGGTGATTCTGCTTCTGCCAGTCCTATGCCGTGCATAGGAGGATATACATCGTATTCTGAAAGCCGGTATTTTGCAAATACTTTCTTTACCGCTTTTACCATTTCTCCGGCAATTACTCCTGTCCGCAGAAATGTTTGCTGTACCTCCGCTGCTTCGAATAGAGCCTGTAAAAATCTTTTCTGACCGTCATTAATTTTTCCGGCAACGAAAGGATACTCAACCGTAGCGACATATCCTTCATATTGTACCGCCATTGCAGCCATTACCATATCACCGTCCTCAATCACTTTTCCTGCGGCCCTGCCGATTATTGTAGCCGCGCGACGGCCGCTTCCAAAAACAGTAAAATTAATATCTTCCGCTCCGGCAATTCTGGCTGCGCCTTCCGCAGCGCCTGCTGCTGCGTTTTCTGTATTTCCCGGAACGGCCGCTTCTAGAAGTTTTTTATATCCTATGGATGCTTGTCTGCCTGCTTCTTTCAAACATTCGATTTCTGCCGGGCTTTTTATTATCCGCGCTGAAGTGATAATGTCGGTACCATCGGAAATCTCAATTCCCGGTATTGGTGATTTTATCCTTTCTAATATTGGAGCCGGCATATCCCATAATCCGGCGACCGCAAGTTTCTTCCCGCTGCCGCAAATGCTGGTAATAATTTCTTTGAAAGAAGAAAAAACTGCAAGCGGGTAATCTATCGATTCGGGGACTGAAACGCAGGCGAATTCTCTGACGTTTCTTACATCTCTCCATACCGACATTTCTTTTGCATATTGCTGACCTTCCGGTGCGCTCGCGAGGATGGGTTCGCCTTTTCCCGGAATAAAACAAGCGGCGCGTTCAAAAATAGGCCAAAAGTTACTTACATACCTCAGGTTTTCTTTTCTGTACTCATCACCATATACCAAAAAACCGTCAAAGCCGCGTTTTTGCATCTGTTCCTGTATTTTTTCAATACGCCTGGTGAATTCTTCCTTTGGTATTTTTTTCATTTGCCGCCTCTTTTTTTAATATTAATATCATAGTACTATGCAGTAATTATACTACTATCGCGGATATTTTTCTCGTCATTTTCTGTTTTAAAATTATCAAATCCTGCTATTACCCGCACCAACGTATATTCGTATCAATGAAAGACTATTATTTTGAATACTTAAATACTTCCCGCTTCCGCTTTAATTCGTTGATTATTTCATAAGTGTTGGTAAAACTAATAGTGAATCCCATTAAAACCACGAATGGACACGAATAAACACTAATAAATAGGATGCGTCTTAACTGAGTATATCTTAATATAGATTTAGTATGGATTTCACGCAGAGTCCGCAGAGATGATGTATTCTTCATGTCCTCTGTGCCCACTGCGTCCTCTGTGTGATATTTTCCTGACTCGTTATAGAAATGATAAATAATTGGTGTCTATTCGTGTCCATTTCCGTGTATATGTAAACGGACGCCTTCGTAAGCACTCTTTAGCGCCTTGACATGTACATACAAATAAAGTACAATTGTTTATAGAAGGAAATATAAAAATTGTTAACGAATAACAGACGATTGGAGCAGTGACTTCATTTACTTCACGGACAGGGGTACTGATTAATCGTATTCTTACCTGCTTTTATGCACGCACTTAAATCCTCTCCAATATCAGAAATTTTATTCGACATCGGAAGAAAAAAAATATTTCTGGAACTGCATACTATTTTATTCCGCCTGACCGGTATGGTTTTTGATTTTATTACTCCGGACGGTCAAAGTTTGCTTGACAATGTTAATTCCTGCTGGAATCCGCTGTGCAGACTCATCCGTACACATCCCGGCGGTATGAGTGCATGCCGTTCGTGCGATGTTGATGCATTGTCTAAAGCATTCCGGGAGAGGAAAATATCTGTGTACACATGTCATGCGGGACTTACGGATATGGTTTTCCCCGTGTGTGCAGATGAGCGTTGTTTCGGATACCTGACTTCAGGTCAGTTTTTAACCCAAAGTCATTCGCCTGCGCATTTGAAGTCATTTATTAAAAAAATAGTATCTATTGTTCCCGGTATGAGTGAAAATGAAATTAAAGAACTTTATGAAGCTACGCCGTATATCAGCGCAACAAAACTGCAGGCCATTATGGATTTGATAAATCTTATCAGCCGGTATATTGCTGATAATTATGATAAGCTGTCTTTTTTAAAGAAAATTGATGAAAATTCAAAAATAACTGCTATCAGGAAATGTATTGAAACAAATTACCGGAGTAAACTTTCCGTCGCTCAGGCTGCATCGGCGGTATTTTTAAGCGAAAGCCGTTTCAGTCATCTTTTTTCACAGGAATTCGGAATAAGTTTTGTGCAATATCTTCAGACATACCGCGTAAATAAAGCAAAGGAACTGCTGGCGGAAACCGGTCTCAGTATCATTGAAATAGCGCTTGAAACCGGATTTCAAAATCAAACCGATTTTAACCGTGTGTTTAAAAAAATAACCGGAAACACCCCGCTTACATACAGAACTGCAGAAAAAGAGAAAAAAAAAGCCAAATCTGTGTAGCAATTTCTGAATTTATACTTTATACTGTGGTATCGTTGAAGTAAACTGCTGCATTTTACTTATACCATCGATGGAGGAATACAATGAAAAAAAAAGTACTTGTCATCGCCGGTCATCTCGATGATTCGATTATCGCTGTTGGAGGAATTTTAAGACTGTTTGTTAATGCCGGTCATGACGTAACAGTAGTATGTTTCGGCAACGGCGATGAAGCATTTACAAAACCAGACGAAAGGGAAGCTTCAAAACAAAAATTTATGCATGAAGCGCGGGAAGCCCATGCGATACTGGGTGTACAACATTTTGAATGCTATGACGTACCTGATTTCGGTGTTGAAAAAAACCGTGAAAACTACCGCACGTGTATACGTGCTATACGAACATATCAACCGGATATTGTTTTTGGACACTATTGGATGGAATATTTTCAGCATCATGCTGCCGCTACCCTCGCGAGGGATGCATGGTTTCAAAGCGGATGGAATTGCAGCGCCGATTTAGGAAAGCCCTGGCAAGCTGATAAGTTTTTTCATTATGAAGTCCTGCAAGATCTGCCTGAACCCACGCATCTCGTTGATATCAGCGCGGTTTTTGATATGAAAATAAAGGCTTGGAAAAAATTTGAAACCGCAGAAGAACATCTTGGTTCGCTCACTCAGCAGCTGACTGCACGCGCACGGTACCTTGGCAGTAAAATCGGAACTGAATATGCAGAAGCGCTGAAGCAATCTTTTTTTACTCCGCGGAAAATTACCGAAGCTCAGTCTTTGTTCAGCTGACAATCCCCAGCAAACGATGCATACAATTTTTTTTGGATTCAGCATTGACGATATTGGATTGGACGGATATTCAACAGAAAAACAACTCAGTGAAATTCTTGATTTCCTTAATGAGTTGAGTATCAAGGCAACGTTATTCACCGTTCCCATTTCCAACGAAAAATATATTGACTCGCAGACCGGATACACGGCGCTTCTTCGGAAGGCCGCCGCGCAGGGGCATGAAGTTGCCCAGCATGGATTGCGGCATGACCGTTTCGAAATCGGCATTCCTCCCGAAATGGTGCTCAATCTGCCGCATGAAGGACCATCAAGAAAATATCTTTCTGAAAACCGTGAACAATTAAAGCAAAACCATACTGTCGTAAATATTCAGAATATACTCTGTACCGGCCGGAAAATTCTTGAAAATGCATCAGGTACCCGCATTAACGGATTCCGTAGCCCCGCGCTACAGTCATGTCCGGCTATGTTCAAGGCTATTGAGAACGAACAGTACCAGTACGATAGCTCCACCTGTCTGCAGGAATCTGCGTGGGATATTTTAAACGGAAAACCCTGCATTCCAAAGGCAATTACCACCGAACGATTTAATAAATATCAATTTTCCGACACCACCCGCGAACTGCCTCTTTCCGGCGAGTATACCTGGTACCTGCAGGACAAGGATGTTGATGTCTGCACAAAACTTGCAAAACATGATTTTTATTCCTGCGCGGAGCAGCATATTCCTTTTATATGTCTTTGCCATGTCGGCCCGCTGTGTGAGAGTATAAACAATAATGGGCTCACCCTGTATCGTAATCTGATTAACGTCATGAAGGAACACTGCAGTAAAAATAAGTGTATTATTAAGAGCGCGACTCTCGCAGAAATTTCTGAAGATTTTTTTCCGAAACACGTGGCGTAATTAATAAAACCACCGGCAAAACATATATAGAAAAATAAAATTCAATGATTAATAAAGGAGATCTCAATGTCAAAAAGTAATAAAAAAATAACATCTTATGATTCCGCCGATAGCGGGGTTTTCGGAGACGTACTGTCAGTTCCCAGTAAAACAAATGAATTGAAAATTGGTTTCCTCGCAATGGGCTATTTTGAATACTGGAGGATGTATCCGGCTCTTGAAGCGGTTGTGAGAGACGATCTCGCGCAGGCGCATAAAAGGCTTGAAGAGTCACTTGGGAAAAACAGCGTACTATATCCCGGAATGGTAGATACACTTGACCGTGCCGAGGAAGCAGGTAAGGCTTTCGCTGCTGCCGGTGTTGAACTCCTTATTGTTTTTGAAGGCACATATATTCCTGATTTTATTACTTTGCACGCAATAAACTGCTGCGGGATAAATACGCAAATTCTCCTCGTAAACACACAAACCGGATGTGATGTTAACCAAAGAGATGATTATATGGCAACGATGCGCAACAGCGCGCTTATCGGTATCAGTCAGCTCACCGGGTCTTTCCGTAAAATGAAAAAAAATTATGACATTCTGTGTGGAGAAATAAGCGATCCGAAATTATACGGTAAAATAAAATCAATTGTCAATGCGCATAAAGCAGTAATAAAACTTCGGAATTACACCTGCGGACTGGTAGGCCATGTATTCCGCGGAATGTATGATCTCGAATTTGACACCGCAAAAGTGAGAGGCTTTCTCGGCCCGGAAGTGATGACTATCGGCGCCGAGCACCTTGTGCAGTTATGGCAGGAAGTGCGTGATGAAGATGTTCAGAAAACTGCTGCTTCGCTGGTTAAACGGTTCCACAACAGAAGAGCAGCGGATGAGGATGTAAAAAAATCCGTCAGGCTTGGTATTGCAATGAAAAAGCTCACCGAAAAGTTTAATCTGGACGGTCTGTGTTTTCTCGGACAGCACCACATTGAAAAAATGACCGGTGCGCCGGCGCGTATGGGCGCATCGCTTATGATCGAACATAATAATATAATGACGGCCTGCGAGGGCGACATTGCGGGTCTGGTAATGATGGAAATTATGTACGCCTGTACCGGAAATAAACCCTTTCAGGCAGAATGGGGCCAATTTGACGTACGAAATAATGCGGTTTTCCTGCTCGGGCATGGAATAGGAAGTCCGGATCTTGCCGCTTCGGATAACGCAGTCACGCTCACCGGTTCGCCGGAGGAGTGGGGGTTTTCCGGAGGGGGACTAAACTACGAACTCATTTTAAAACCGGGACCAGTGACCATGGGGCATTTTATCAGCACCGGAGAAAGCTGGAAAATGATTATTTCTGAAGGTGAATCAATAGAATTTCCATGTTTGCCTTGCAACGAATTACATGCAATGATAAAAGTGAAAGATCCGGTGGAAGAGTACATCCGGCGCGCGCTTGAGAGCGGCGTTGCGCACCATCTGATTACTGTGCATGGCAGTGCTTCGGATGAATTAAAAAAAGCCGCTGCGCTTATGCGGATCGAAACGGTTATTTTGTGAAACAGGAGTAAAAAATGGAAGTCATAAAACCATCATTTGAAATGAGCGTAGAAAGCGCTTCAATACAGAACGATAGCATTACAGTTATTACCACGGGAGCAAAATATATCATTCATACCTCCGGTGAGCGGGGAGTAATATCCTGCTGGCAGAGAATCAACAAAGAGAGGCTGCTCGGGCAAATCGAATTTACGCACTCACTGAAAGGAACTACTATCGAGAAAAACACCAGTCAGTCATGTATGCTGCAGTATTTTTCCGGCATTGGCTGTTATTGGCTTAAAATGCAAATCAATGCCGATGGAGTTCTTGAAATGCATGCTTCCGCGCGTGAAACCGATATGAAGCTTTCAATTACCGGCGATTTTTTACCTGAACTCTGCGAAAATAAAGACGGTAATTATTTATTTGCCGATGATTTTGGCGGAATCGGTTTTTTCCCTCAGCGCGGATATTCGGGAAGAGTATCCCACTCCTTCACGGATCGTTTAAAGTGGAAGATTAATTATCGTATGAACGCAACACATCCCCGGCTTTTTGTATCGGTTTTTCCGCCGCGGAAATTTAATAATGATTTGTTTGCAGAAACAAAAAATAAAGGTATTGTTATGTACGGATATTCATCAGCAATACTCAAAGATATTGAGTTTTATGACCTGCCGTATCCGTCTGATGACGAGATAACAAAAGCTTCTACTCTGGGTTCTGTATTTGTTCTTTTCCTGCAGTTTAATAAAGGACGTCTGACTGGAAAGAATGCAGACAATACAAAAATCCGTGAAACTCAACCCGATGCGTCCTACAGTTCCCCGTTTTTTTTACCAATCAATGAAAAAGAATTATCACGTGTAATAAAAAAAGCACATTCTGCAGGTATGTCCGTACTTCCATATTTATCCCCTTACCACTCAATGGCGCAGGGAACTGATTTTCTTGATCTTGCACAAAATACACTTTCCACATACGGATTTGACGGCGTGTATTTTGATGGCCTCTCTCCTGATGTGCTGGATGCATACAACATGATACGCGGTTTAAGAAACATCCTCGGAAGTAAAACATTATTTCTGCATACGTCAATTGACCCTTTTGAGAGTGATATTATTACTGCCCCGTTTATTCACGCATATGCGGATTTTGTATTAAGAGGCGAATTTAAAAGTGCTCCTGATGATGTTT
>Ga0180007_10001210_pt1 | contig 36831 bp, 31 predicted proteins | sample MM_PC_MetaG_FD_121122 | JGI IMG/M metagenome (GOLD analysis project Ga0180007, IMG submission 121122) | Groundwater microbial communities from the Aspo Hard Rock Laboratory (HRL) deep subsurface site, Sweden - MM_PC_MetaG | ecosystem: Environmental > Aquatic > Deep subsurface > Groundwater... | reverse complement strand
CTTTCATCGAGATAATGAAACAGGTACTGCATGGCCTTGATGCTGGTAAAGAGCACAAGGGCTCGGCCACGGGATGCCAGCAGGATGTCCAGGATGCTATGCTGCAGTTCCTTAAGGAAAGTCGGGGAGGCAGGTTCGGGTATATTGGCGGGGATAAACAGGGTCGTCCGCCCGGCGTAGTCAAATGGCGAGGCCAGGCGCAGGGTGTTTGTTGTTGCCGGTAGACCGAGTCTTTCAAAAAAATAGCTGAAGTTGCCGCCGGTGGTCAGGGTGGCGGAGGTGAAAATAACGGTTCTGGCCTCAGGGAAAAGTGATTTTTGCAGATCCTCGGCAATTTCGATGGGAGAGGCGGAAACGGCAACCGATTTGTCGCGTCGCTCATACCAGTATACATAGGAGCTGCGCTGCTGTCCGGTAACAATCTGCAGATTTGCCAGGAGCTCCTGGGCCCGGCGCTGCATACCGGTCCATATGTCACTGCTCTGGGCCTGGGAGTCAAGCCGGGCGATGAGAGTGGACAGGGATTCTGTCAGCAACAGGCACTCTTCCTCCCAGTTGCTGATCTTTTCCGCGGCTTGATTAAGGGGGAAGCGACCCCGTTCTTCGGGGAATATGCGCAGGAAACGGACGGCCTCGCCGGCCAAGCCCTTGACTGCAGAGGAGATCTTTTCAAGGGATTTAATATGGGAATTTTCCTGCAACAGTTTCTCTATGTCCTGGGCCAGGTCAAGCAGCTGAAAGTGGCTGACACTGGTGCCGAAATAGCGGGTGGCGATATTTTCAATGTGATGGGCCTCATCGAAAATAACCGATTCATAGCGTGGCAGAACCTCGGCAAAACCGAAACGGCGCAGGGCAAGATCTGAAAAAAAGAGGTGGTGGTTGACGATAAGCAACTGGGTGCGGGCTGCTTTTTTCCGCAATTGGTTGATGAAGCAGTCGGCGCTGTCCGGGCAAATAGTTCCCAGACATTGACTGGAGGTGGCGCTCACCTCCCGCCACAGACTAGAATGGTCGGGCAGCCAGTCAAGTTCGGCCCGGTCACCGGTATGGGTTGCTCCAAGCCAGTCGGCAACGGCGTCAAGATGATCGTTGTCGAAAAGGGGGAGCTGCGGGGAGTCATAGAGCTGATGCCAGCGGTAGAGGCACAGATAGTTTTGTCGGCCTTTGACGCAGAGAGCGGAAAGATGGGGGGCAATATGCTCCTTGATAAAGGGAATCTCTTTGTTGAGAATCTGTTCCTGCAGGTTCAGTGTGCCGGTTGAAACCACCACCTTCTGGTTGCTTAATGCTGCCGGTACAAGATAGGCAAGTGTCTTGCCGATTCCGGTTTCCGCCTCCACGGCAAGCATGGAGCCTGATCCTGCAGATGGGGGAAATGATTCATCCCCGGTAAAACTCTGCGCCACGGCCATTGCCATGTCCAGCTGTCCAGTGCGGGCTTCAAAGCCGGGCAGTTTCGTGCTGAGAATTCCACCGGGAGAGAAAATATTTTTGATTTTATCAAGAAGTTCATCCATGCTGATGTCAATCCTGCATGCTACATAACCGCTATAGGATAAAGATACAAAGAAAAAATACTTTGTATCTGAGCAACTTAAGAATAGAATAAAAGAAAAAATGAGGAGGTGGGTTTATGCAGGTGAAGAAAATTCTGGTGCCGGTAGATTTCTCGGAAAATGCCAATCGTATTATCCAGTATGGGGCCTATGTGGCCGGCCGGTTCGGGGCGGAGATGGAGGCTATTTTTGTTGCCCAGACCTTTCAGGATTATTCGGAGTTTTTTGAACCCCATATGCCTGTTATCCAGTTTGAGGAAGATTTGATTGCCAGTGCCGGGGAGAGGATGAAGACCTTTCTGGCGGAATCCCTTGAGCCTGCCATGGTCTGCAAAGGGGTGATCATGGCAGGTGACATTGCCGAGACGATTCTCGACTATGCCAGGGAGCAGAAGGTGGATTTAGTGGTCATGGGCACCCATGGCTACAAGGGACTGGAAAAGGTTCTTTTCGGCAGTGTTGCCGAAAAGATTGTCAAGCGCTCACCATGCCCGGTATTGACGATTAACCCTTACAGGTAGATTTCCTGCTTGATTTCAGGGCAATGAGCGCCAGGCTACTGCTTGTTGCTGCCCGGGGCTGAACCTTTGCTTTGCAGATATGGCCCAGTAAACTCGGCAGGCTCTCGTTGCACAGATAGACCTCAAGATGGGGCTCGCCAAGGCAGTTTGTTTTGTGCGCTGGATTGGCTGCAGGGTGGCCCCATACCTTGCTGTCATTGAATATCCTGGTCCATTCTGCGGCAAGAGCGGAAAAATTCTTCAGGGTATCGGGGGTTGTGCCCTGTGCTGCGGTTTGCGACAGCAGAGATCCGAACCTTGCAAGGGTCTCTTTTGCCGCCTCCCTGAATGTCGTTCTCGCCTGGATAGAGGCATCAAGTTCCATTTCCCCGCCTGCGGGCAAAGGTATACGAAAGAGGCGCACCGGCCTTTTTTGGGTCAAGGTTTCGTTTGCGTCAAAGAGAAGTTCAGCCGCATCACTCTGGTCGGTGACCAGCATTGAGTAGTTACCTTGCTGCTTGTCGGCCAGAAAGAGTTTCGCCCACGCCTTGACAAGAATTTTCGGTCTCATGGGCAGGGTACTTTCCATTTGCTGGAAGGGGGTAGGTGTGAATGGAATTTCCGGTTCACCTTTCAGTGCCTCAAAAAGTTCCTGCTCTTTTACGGAAATAGTTGCCAGTTCCTTTTGCAGATCCAGCTCCTCCTGATAGAGGATTTCGGCAAGCTTAAGCAGCAGGCGGGCCCGCCACAGGTCTTCTCTTATGTCAGATTGTTCCTTGGCCTCTGCGTCGGATTTTCCTCCAATTGACTGAATCAGGCTTATGACCGATTGCTCATCGTGGTTTTTTTCATTGCCGGCAGTAATGGTGGAAAGGTGGCCGCTGTAAAATTCCGCTTCATTTCCTTTGAGCTCTTTGATAAGTTGCCTAAACCGATCCAGGTCGTCCTGAAAGGGGACCGGCGGATATCCCTCAAAGAGTCCGGTATACGCTTCGTCTGTGCTTGATTCCTCAGACTCTGCAGCCAGGTAGTGGAAGATTTTATCAAAAAAAATAAGCTCCTGGTTGACTTGCCGGATGCTTACGGATGTCCTGGGAAAATAAAGTGCAGTTAATGGCAGCATGATTTATTATGTAAATTCGTGGGTGTGATGGTTTATTTCAAAATCATTGTCTCAAGAAAAAATTTGACAATAGCCGAAAAAAGCAATTTGCACTTTACGCTGCTCTTGGCTTTTTGGCAAGAGGGGGAAGCCGTTGTCAAAAAATAACTGTAACATCTTAATACTATGAACGGCATGAGGGGGTGTAATGGTTATTTCGCTGCAGCCTCTAAATCTTAAAACGGCATGGGTCCCATGAGTACAAAAGAAAAAATTTCTCTATTTTTGCTTATCTTTTTTTATCTGCTTTTTAGCGTTAGATATTTCCCGAATCGGCCGATGGAAACTTTTTCGGCCACGATGAATCATCTGCTGGATTCTGTTCCCTATATTATAGCGGCGACAATTCTGGTAGTCTCGGTAATGCAAAAGGTGGTGGGGCAAAAGTTGCCGAAAAATCGCATAGCAAGAATTTATCTGACCTTTGGTCTGATTGCCGAGTTTTTTTTCGGCATGTATCATTATCTCAATCAGGGACAGGTATAGGGGAGTAGGGGTATAAAGTGCTTGAAGTTACGGTACTTTTGGATTAGGTATTTTCTTTAATTTTATACCCACAAGGGGCACAAGTACCCACAAGGGGCACAAGTACCCACAAGGGGCACAGGTACCCTCAGGGGGCACAAGGGCATTTTAAGTACTTCAAGTATTTTAGGCCCTTCAAACGTTATTGGACAGTTACAGGGTATTTGCTCTTCAGCTCTTCAATCAGTTTCTTTAATGCCTGTTCGTTGCGATCGGCTTTGAGTCTGGCTTCTATTTCTTTACTGACCTGCTCCAGGGGCAGCTTTTGCGGCGCCTTTCTGTCGAGAACGTGGATCAGGTGCCAGCCGAAATTTGTCTGCACCGGTGGGCTGGTTTTTCCGGGCTCTGTGTCAAAAGCCGCGTCTTCAAACTCCTTGACCATCTGCCCCCTGCCGAAATAGCCCAGGTTGCCACCCTTGTTTTTCGATCCCGGATCTTCTGAAAATTGTTCGGCAAGAGTTGCAAAGGACTCGCCATTTTTCAGTTTATCTTGAATCAGGTCGATGGATTTTCTGGCCTTTTCCTTGTCCTCTGCGTTGGCATTTGCCTCCAGGCGGATCAGAATATGCTGGGCCTGCACCTGCTCTCCCTGTTCGAATTCACTGCTGTGATTTTGGTAGTATGCTTTAACCTCTTCCTCGGGGACAGGCGTCTGGGTATCAAGACGTTGGCTGATGAGGGTCTCAACCAGCACCCTGTTTTTCATCTCATCTATTTTGAGCTTTACCAGCGGATCCTGGTCAATTTTAGTGGCCAGTGCTTCCTGCACGATGAGGTTGATATCGACCCAGCGGTTGATCAGCTCTTTTTTCATCTGTTCATTGGAGCGCAGCATAACCTGAATCTGGGGGGGCATCAGGTCGATCATCATGTCAAGCCGGGAGGATGTTAGTCTGCTGTCGCCTACTTGGGCCAGGACCTCATCTGTCTTGGGGAGATTTTCGGCCAGGAGCAGGCTGTGGGAAAACAGCAGGAAGAACGTTCCGATGCACAGGATTTTGATTCTAAACATGAAGACCCCTTAACGAAAGTAACGGAAAACGGTATTTGATAATTCGTACGAAAGGTACATGGAAACCATCAATTACCTGATGAGACTGTTTTTTTCATGCAGCCCGGAGGGCGCTGTGGTGTTTGGCAGCAGCAGGGACTTTTTGCCGAGAATAGTTCCCGGGTTCGTCACCGAATTGCAGCCGGTCTGGACGAAGTCTGCCAGGATGGCCCCGAACTTTCGTAATCCTGAATCCACAGGACCGTCCGGGGTGCGGATCTTAACATTGCCAGGGGTGAAGCGAAGGTTGGCCAGTTTGGTCCCTGCCCCGAGATTGACCTCGTTGCCCAGTATGCTGTCGCCCAGGTAGGCAAAGTGGCCGGCCTTGGCATCATTCAGGAAAATGGAGTGTTTTACTTCGGTAACATGGCCGACGACACATCTCCTGCCGATCAGACAGTAGCCGCGCAGATAGGCACCTTGCCTGATTTCCGTCATGTCGCCGATGATGGTCGGTGAGGCGATAAACACTCCGGGCTCTACTTTGACCCCTTTGCCGAATTGTATCTTATCACCTACCAGCACGGCACCCGCCATGATGACACTGGCCCCTTCCAGAAGTTCATTGCCCCTGAACACCTTCAGCTTTCCCTTGGTGGCGTCTCCGTAATCAATTGTCAGCCCATGGCCATCCAGAAAAGTATTATCATGAAAGACAAGGGTTTTCAGCAAAGGTTCGTTTTTTTTTGCAACATCCGGCAGGGCAGGGTAGTTCCGGTTGTCCATATAGGATTTTAATTTTTTGAGGCCGTCCCAAACATATTCGGCTGAGGAAAAAATTTCACCATGTGCAAAAAGGGAGAGGTCGAAAAAAGAGTCTGGTTTCAGCATGTGATTATGTCATCTCCATTGGTAGTTAAGGGTTTTTTTACCATGGCATATAATGGAGCAAATTGTCATTAAGTTCAACAGATTTTCTGGAAAAAGGGGGCGGCACTCATTGGCTTTACTTGACTTAAATGAGTGCAATGTTTAGTGTAAAAATCTTGACAAAAATGGTACAGTGATGACGTTATGTCAGCTTGATTAACTGGCCTTTCTATACTTTATAGGCTGAAGGGGGGTATGCTGTGCAACATGATGATCCGATCTATCACGACAAGGATGAAATAACAGAGATGGAAGAGCCGGAAATCCCGGAGATATTGCCGATGATGGCGGTGAGGGATGTGGTCATCTTCAATTATATGATTATCCCGCTTTTTGTCGGCAGACCGGCATCCGTCAATGCCATCCAGGAGGCCCTTGCCGGTGATAAGCTGCTGCTCTTGGTTACCCAGAAGGACTCGACCATTGATGAGCCGGGCCAGGATGATATTTACAAGGTGGGGATGGTCTGCATGATCATGAGGACCCTGAAGCTGCCTGACGGCAGGCTGAAGGTGCTGGTGCAGGCCCTGCATAAGGCCCAGGTGAAAAAGGTCGTGCAGGAAGTGCCCCATTTTACCGCCAAGGTTGAGCTTTTCCCTGAAGAAAAACCCACGGATGTGTCCGTTGAAACCGAAGCGCTGATGCGCACTGTGCGGGAGCAGACCGAAAAGATCCTGTCGCTGAAGGGAGTGGTTTCCTCTGAGTTGATGGTCATCCTCAACGAAATCGAGGAACCTGGGAGACTGGCGGATCTGGTGGTCTCCAATCTGCGCTTGAAGACGGCGGAATCCCAGCAGGTTCTGGAAACGATTGATCCCATCGACCGCCTGAAAAAGGTGGCTGAATTTCTCAACAAGGAGCTGGAAGTTTCCACCATGCAGGCCAAGATCCAGTCCGAGGCCAAGGAGGAAATGGGCAAGACCCAGCGCGAGTATTTTTTGCGGGAGCAACTCCAGGCCCTGAAAAAGGAGCTCGGCGATATCGATGACAAGTCTGAAGAAATCGAAGAGCTGCGGGTCAAGATCGAAAAGGCCAGAATGCCTTCCAACGTCAAGAAGGAAAGCCTGAAGCAGCTGAAGCGGCTGGAGATGATGCACCCTGATGCCTCGGAGGCAACCATCGTCCGTACTTACCTTGACTGGATGCTTGATGTGCCCTGGCGCAAAAGCACCAAGGATTTTCTTGATCTGAAGCTTGCCCGTCAGGTTCTTGATGAGGATCATCACGGCCTGGAGAAGGTTAAGGAGCGTATTCTCGAATATCTGGCAGTGCGCAAGCTCAATCGCTCCACCAAGGGACCTATTCTCTGCTTTGTCGGCCCTCCTGGCGTGGGCAAGACCTCGCTGGGCAAGTCAATTGCCCGGGCGATGGGCAGGAAATTTTACCGCCTTTCCCTTGGCGGCATGCGGGACGAGGCCGAGATCCGCGGCCATCGGCGTACCTATATCGGCGCCATGCCGGGCCGCATCATTCAGGGGTTGAAGATTGTCGCATCCAATAATCCGGTTTTCATGATGGATGAGATCGATAAGGTCGGATCGGATTATCGGGGGGATCCATCTTCTGCGCTGCTCGAGGTGCTTGATCCGGAACAGAACTTTGAGTTTACCGATCATTATCTCAATCAGCCTTATGATTTGTCCAAGGTAATGTTTATTACCACCGCCAATGTGACGGACACCATTCCCGGCCCGTTGCTCGACCGCATGGAGGTGATTCGTCTTTCAGGCTATACCCTGGAGGAAAAAGTGGTTATAGCCCAACGCTATCTTGTGCCGCGCCAGCTGCAACAGAACGGTCTTCAGGAGAAGCACTTCAGCATAGATGATGAAACTTTGAGCCTTATGGTCACCAACTATAGCAAGGAGGCAGGACTGCGGAACCTGGAACGTGAGATCGGCAAGGTCTGCCGCAAGGTTGCGCGCCGGATAGCGGAAGGCGGGAAGGGGCCATACGCAGTTAACGTGCGCACACTCAACAAATATCTCGGCCCCCCCAAGTACCAGCCGGAAGCAGAAATTGATGTTATTGATCAGCCTGGTCTGGCCACCGGTTTAGCCTGGACCGAGGTTGGCGGTGAGATCCTTTATGTTGAGGTTTCTCTGCTCAAAGGCAAGGGCCGTCTGACTCTTACCGGACAGCTTGGCGATGTGATGAAGGAGTCGGCCCAGGCGGCGATGACCGTCTGCCGCTCCCGCTTGGAAAAGCTTGGCAAGGATGAGAACTATTTTGATGAGATCGATGTTCATGTTCATGTGCCTGCCGGAGCCATTCCAAAAGATGGGCCGTCTGCCGGGGTGACGATAGTTGCTGCGCTCTATTCGGCTTTAGTCGGCAAGAAGGTGCGCCAGGACGTTGCCATGACCGGTGAGATAACCTTGCGCGGTCGGGTTCTACCCATCGGCGGATTAAAGGAAAAAGCCCTGGCTGCCCTGCGCGCCAAAATCACCACGGTGATTATTCCCGATCAGAACAAAACGGATCTGGTTGAAATTCCTAAGGTTCTGCGGGATCAGATCAATTTTGTTACCGTAAAAAATGTTGACCAGCTCCTGGCTAAGATTTTTTAAAGTATGTTCCATTCTCATTCCAAGTTGTATTCAGACCAAGACCGCGAAGGCAAGCGAGCAGCGACGAGACAGTACATGGAGTACGGCGAGGAGCCGCACAGCGCAGCCGACAAAGGTATTGGTTTGAAGGCGACTTGGAATCATGATGCAGGATTTAGGTGAAAGAAGGAGACAAGGTCAAGGAGCTGCTTAGCGATGGATTAGCAACGTTGATAAGGCAAGGACGCCGTTGGCAGAAATGGCTTGTCCTTGCCTTGTTTGTTTTGCTTGCCATCACTTTGGGCTTTCGTCTGTGGGTGTCATCCTACGCGTCTTCTGTGCCGCGATCCGGTAGCGATCATGAGTCCATCGTTGTCTATATTCCCCCTGATTTCGGTTTTGCCTCGATAAAAAAAACACTGATTGATAACCATGTTATTGATGATGATATCCGTTTTGGCCTGCTGGCGCGCAGGATGGGAGTTATTGGTAAACTGCAGGCCGGCGAATATTGCTTTGCGCCCGACCTCTCCAACCAGGCAATTATTGAAAAACTGGCCAAGGGAGAGGTTTATTATCGTCCGCTGACCATCCCGGAAGGGTTCAATATCTTTCAGATCGGGGATCTGTTGGCCGCTGGTTTCGGTTATGATCGCAGCGACTTTCTTCGGCAGGTGCGGGATGAGAAGTTTATCAAATCGTTGGGGCTCGACGTACCATCCCTGGAAGGATATCTGTTTCCTGATACCTACTTTGTTACCAGGGGCCAGATGCTTAATGAGATTATTTCAATGATGGTGCATCGGTTTAACGATGTTTACGCCGAAATTTCCAACCAGGCTAATCTTTCCAGCCTCTCAGCCCTGCCAATCCATTCTCCCCATGAAGTCGTCATTCTGGCTTCTATTGTTGAAAAAGAAACCGCCCTGCCGGAAGAACGGCCATTAATTGCCGCTGTTTTTCTCAGCCGGCTCAAGTGCAAGATGAAATTACAGGCTGATCCCACTGTCATCTACGGGATTGATGATTTCAATGGCAACATCACCCGCAAAGATCTGATCGCACCTTCTCCCTACAATACCTATGCCAAAACAGGTTTGCCGGCCGGCCCTATCGCTAATCCCGGCAAGGAGTCACTGGTTGCCGTCCTTCATCCGGCAGATGTTGATTATCTCTATTTTGTCGCAAAAAACGATGGCAGCCACTATTTTTCCACCAATTTGCGGGACCATAACAAGGCGGTGATCCGTTTTCAGAAGCTAAGAAGATTCCCGGCAAAAGAATCAGCGCTGGAAAAAAAACAGTGAATCAGTTATGAAAGATAAAATTCATTATGTGTAAAAAATGTTTCAGGCGGAGGCTTGTGATGACAAAAGCGGAATTGACGAACAGAGAGGAAAGGGAACCTGGGAAAAGGCTGCGCAATAAGCGCGGTTTTTCCCTTATGGAGCTTATGATTGTCATGGTCATACTTGGCCTTCTGGCATCTCTAGTCGGCCCGGCAATGTTTAAAAAGCTGGGCACGGCAAAGCAGAAAACAGCCAAAACCCAGATCGGCATGCTGATGACGTCACTGGATGCCTATCGACTCGATATCGGCCATTATCCTTCCCAGCAGGAAGGCCTCGATGCCCTGGTGGTCAACCCCGGTGAAGATAAATGGGATGGCCCCTATTTAAAGAAAGGGGTGCCCTTGGATCCATGGGACAACGAATACCATTACCAGTATCCGGGTGAGCATGGTGAAGTGGATATCTATTCTCTTGGGGCTGACAACAGAGAGGGTGGGGAAAAAGAAAATGCGGATGTGGGAAGCTGGGAATAGCGCCAAGGCGCTATTCCCCATGGTTCTTTCAATCTTTTGTTGCGTGGCAGACGAAGCAGCCGTTTCCTGCTTCATCGCCTGCGTCGTTGGCGATCATTTTGCTGTAATCCCAGCGCAGGATGTCTGGGTACTCTGAACCATGCACCCGGTGGCAGGAAAGGCACATGACAATGGCCTCGTCCCTCTGGGGAGTGGCCGGATCAATCCAGGCCACCGGCGACTGAAGCTCATAGTTGGTCACCGGATTGTACTGGACGTATTCCCCTGTCTCGGGCAGAACGATTTCTGTCGGATGGCGCAGCCATGTGTCAATGCCTACGCCGTTAATACTGTGAAATGTATTGTGACAGCCTGCGCAGTAGCTGGAAATGCTCTGTGTCTGCTTCAATTCGAGGGTGCCGCCTTGTCCGATATCATTCCTGTCGACCCCCTTGTAGAAATTATGTTCAGTTGATGTGGTGTCGTCGGGGTATTCCCAGGAGGCATGCTCAACGCCTTCTACGTAAGCGCCAAACTGTTCATCATGGGAATTGAGGAAACGGTACGCGTTACTGTCCTTGTGGTGATAGACATTGTAATGGCAACCCTGGCAGCTGCCCCGGTAATCGTTTTGGGCAGAGGGCGCCACGGCAAGGGTATTGTGGCAGGAGTTGGCATTGCCGCACCTGTTATTGCCGGGCGCGGTTGTCAGTTTGCTGTCGTGTTCCGAGATGCCGTAGACATTGTGGCCGTAACCATCATAGTCAACACCTCGGGAAACATTGTAGAAATTACCGCCGGCCAAGGCCTTGCTCGGGTATTGCACTGTATTAAAGACAATGGGAATCCGATTCTCTCCTAACTGTATAATCGTTTTGTCTGCGGACGTGGAAGAGTGGCAGCCGACACAATCGGAGATGAGCAGATAGCTAGCAGGCGTCTCCGAGGCCTCCCCTTGGTTGAAAGTACCGTCGTCCGCCCAGCCTGCGCCATCTCCGCTATGCAGGGCAGGTACGCCGTCCTGGGAGTTATGCATGGTGTGGCAGTTACCGCAGACACCGCTCACTTTTGCTGCAGCATTGCCGGCGGATAGGCTCAAGGAAAGGGTGAGAATCGAATAGAGGAGAATCCTCCTCTTAGTATGGGAAATGTTTATCATATGCGCCTCCGGTGTAATCTTCATTTTTCTCAGTACTTGTTGCTTTTTTTGTCAAATTGATCGTTTCATTTGGCTGCATGGGTGAATCTGCCTCATCGGTTTTTACTGCGGCGGCAAAATTTCGGTTTTTTCCTTGGAAGGGGAGTCGTTGGTCCATGCAGCGGGCGGAAAATAGGGTGAGAGGAAGGGCAAAGGGAGAGATATTCGGGGTCCACTCCTCGACCAAGGGAATTTTCTGCAACGCTTTTTTCATAACGGCGCCGCTTTCCGTGAGCCCCAATCGCGTCATCATCTATGATCCTCTTTTTTGTCAGGAGCTGGCCATAAAAAAAGCCGGGTCACTCGCGATAACAAGGCAACCCGGCAATCTTGACTGGAAGATCCGCGGTTTTCCGTCCCCAACTTACGCGGGGTTTGGCTTTATCTTGTTATGTGTTCCAAGTTTTAAAGCAAAAAACTGTTTACATATGTAAACGGAAAACAACGGATATTCAATTGGGCAAATTGTCGCACCGTGCAGTGCGCAGGGTGCTTCTATTCTTCAGCTCCTTTGTGGAAGTCGATTTGTGATTGAGTGGGGTTCATGTCCGGGTCAGCGATAATATTGATGACAACGTTGTATTTTTCTTCAAGTTCAACAAGGTCAGCCCTTTTCTGATTCAGCATATATTGGGCGATGGCCAGAGGAAAACGGCAGGTGATCTTGTCGGTCGTCTTTTTAATGGCGCCGGTATGGATGCGGCGCAGCTGGGCCAGCGCCATGGTTTCCACCGAACGGACCATGCCGAGACCCTGGCAGTGTTCGCAGAGGGTGTAGCTTCCTTTCTGTACCGGCGGCCCAAGTCTCTGCCGGGAAATCTGTATCAGGCCGAATTTTGAGATGCGGCTGATATCCACCTTGGCCTTATCATGTTTCATGCAGGCCTTGACCTGCTTTTCAACCTCCCGTATGTGTTTCTTGTCACGCATATCGATGAAGTCGACCACGATCAGACCGCCCAGGTCCCTGAGCCGGAGTTGCCGGGCCATTTCCTCGGCTGCTTCCATGTTGGCCAGAAAAATGGTCTCCTCAAAATTTTTATCTTTTGAGGTGCGACCGGAATTGACATCAATCGCCACCAGGGCCTCCGTGGGATTAATGACAATGGAGCCGCCGGAGGGAAGGGTGACGGAAGGCTGGTAAATCTGCTCAATCTGCTCTTCAATCTGATAGAGGTTAAAGATGGGCCGGGCGCCTTTGTGCAGTTTGACCTTTGTCACCCGCTGTCGGGCCGGCAGCAGCTTGAGAAAGTTAACCACCTGTTCATAGGTGATCTGATTGTCCACCAGTATTTCCTGGATTTCATGGATAAAATGATCACGCAGGAATCGGGCGGTAACATCCTGCTCTTTATAGACCAGTGCCGGGGCGGACATACTCTGGCCGCGGCTTTTGATCTCTTTCCACAGGTTGAGCTGATAGCGGATGTCCTGGAATAGCGCGGTTTTGGTGACATCCTTGCTGGCGGTGCGCACAATGAAGCCGATCTCTTCGGGCAGATTGGCCGAGTTGACGATTTCCCGGAGTTTGCTGCGCAGGCTCTCGTCTTCAATCTTGCGCGAAATGCCATGGCTGTCGCTGCCCGGCATAAGAACCACATACCTGCCGGGCATGGAAAGGTAGGTGGTGATGCTTGCTCCCTTATTGCCCGTGGCCTCCTTGACCACCTCAACCAGCACCTCCTGCCCCTTTCTGATCACCTCCTGAATCTTCAGGTCCTTCCAGTGGGTTGAGGGCGACACATCCTTGCAGTAATATTCCGGATGGATGTCGCCAAAGGGCAGAAAGCCGTTGCGTTCAATGCCCATATCGACAAAAACCGCCTGCAGATTGGGCTCGATTGCGGTAATAATGCCCTTGTATATGTTGCCCTTGGTCTGGGCGCTGGAAACGGTTTCCACATGAAATGAACTCAGTTTGCCGTTTTCAAGCAGGGCGATGCGGGCTTCTTCCGGTTCCTCCGAGTTGATGAGAAGCTTCAGGGCGCCGCCGCTGGATTTTTCTTCCTCATCCTCCGGTGGTGTTTGTTTATTCGGTGGTGTCGGTTTATTTTTTGCCGGGGTTGCTTTTTTTGCCGGTGATTTTCTTGACCGGGGTCTGGGTTTTTTGGCAGGTACCGGGGTTTCGGCCTTTTCTTCTTTAGTGGTCTCGGGTGTTTTTTCGTCGTTCATGTTTTTCCTTCAGGTGTCAACCTGCCTGAACAGCCCTGTCTGTGCGAGGGCCTGATGATACGTGCTGTTCAGGCGGTTGGCGATGTCTGGTAGTAGATTTTCCCCCTATGCGCCGAATGAGCAATCTCACCGCTTGCTGTCAGCTCTTTTATGAGCCGGGCGGTTGAGTTGCCGTCCAGATTCAAGGCCTCGCAGATATCTGTCTCGGTGCATGGGCGTCTTCGCAGCATTTCTAGTAATTCTGTTTTGTGGGCTGATCGGGTATTCTCTCTCTTCCTTTTGTGGAAATCTGCTATAATCTCAACAGTTCCGGGAAGCTGTCGGCTGATTTCTTCCAGTTCGGTTTCCGTCAAGGGATTGGCAAACTCCTCAAGAGGAGGACGAACGACCGTGTTCAGCTGAATTTTTGCCGGTTTAATATCAATAAGGGCCTGCCTTAAAGCGGCAAGATCTTCCGCAGAGTCATTGATGCCTTTTCTCAGCAGGATTTCAAGCCAAAGCTCCCCTCTGAAATTTCGGGCAAAGAGACAAAGTCCATCAATGATCTCCTGTAATTTTACACATTGTGCCGGCCTGTTTATTTTACGAAAACTTTCCTCTCCGGCAGAATCGAGAGATGGAATGACTATGTCGGCATGCTCAAGTTCCTGCCGAACATCTTCTCGAAAGAGAAGAGACCCGTTGGTGAGCACGGCTACCGGCAGGGCGGTTCTCGCTTTCAGGTGGTTGATGATCTCGCCGAGTCCGCTGTGCAGAGTGGGCTCGCCGCTTGCCGTGATGGTAAAAACGTCGATAGGCTTCGCCTGTCCGGATGTTGCCAGAAAGGAGTCTACTTCGGCAATGATTTCTCTGGTTGGGGTGTATTCCTTTCTCTCGCAGGTCAAAATGGTGGTTGGTCCCACCTCGCAATAAATGCAGTTGAAGTTGCAGATTTTGGCAGGGAGAAGATCAATGCCAAGTGACAAGCCGAGTCGTCGGGAGTTGACGGGTCCAAACAGATATTTCATTCAGCGAAAGCAGTATTCATGTTAACTTAATCTGATTTTTAAATTATATACTTAAAAACAATCGACATCAGTTGGCAAGAGAAAGTTTTGCCTTGACACGCTTTATTGCGAAACGTTAGTTTCAAAAGTTCAAATGAAACTGAATCTGATATTATTTAATTATAAGGATACACTCATGCGAAGCGATGCGGCGAAAAAAGGATTGGAAAGGGCGCCTCACAGGTCTCTGTTCAAGGCAATGGGTTATACCAACGAGGAAATACAGAGACCGCTGATCGGTATTGCCCACGCCCATAATGAGATCATTCCCGGTCATATCCATCTTGATAAAATAGTTGATGCTGTGAAGGCCGGAGTCCGCATGGCCGGCGGTACGCCCATTGCGTTTGCCACCATCGGTGTGTGTGACGGCATTGCCATGAATCATACGGGCATGAAATATTCCTTGGCCAGCAGGGAAATCATTGCCGATTCGGTTGAAATTATGGGTCAGGCCCATCCCTTTGACGCCATGGTGCTGGTGCCCAACTGTGACAAGGTGGTGCCCGGCATGCTCATGGCCATGCTGCGTCTCAATATCCCGGCTGTCATGGTAAGCGGCGGGCCGATGCTTACCGGTCGTTTTCAGGGCAGGGATGTGCATCTGGTCAGCGTCTTTGAGGGCGTGGGCAGGGTCAAGGCCAATACCATGAGTCTTGAGGAGCTGGACGAGCTTGAAAATGCCGCCTGCCCCACTTGCGGCTCCTGCTCCGGCATGTTTACGGCAAACTCCATGAACTGCCTGACCGAGGCACTGGGCCTGGGACTGCCCGGCAACGGCACCATTCCTGCAGTTGCTGCGGCGCGTATCCGGCTGGCCAAACAGGCCGGTATGGCGGTCATGAATCTCTTCCATGAAGAGATCAGGCCGCGGGATATTGCCACCAAGGAGGCCTTTGAGAATGCCATGGCCGTTGACATGGCGCTGGGCTGTTCGACCAATACGGTGCTGCATGTGCCGGCAATCGCCTGGGAAGCGGGGGTTGAACTGCCCTTGGCAACTTTTAACGAGGTGAGTAAAAGGGTGCCCCATATCTGCAGTCTGATCCCCGGCGGCGCCCATAGCCTGCAGGACCTCAATGAGGCCGGTGGGGTGCAGGCGGTCATGCGTGAGCTGCTGAGCACCGAGTTCGGTTTGCACCAGCAGGTTATGACGGTAACCGGCCAGACCCTGGGTGAGAATCTGAAAAGGGCCAAGGTGCGTGACAGTGAGATTATCCGCCCGATTGATAATCCCTACCATAAACAGGGAGGAATTGCCGTGCTGTACGGCAACCTCGCTCCTGAGGGCGCGGTGGTCAAACAATCTGCCGTGGCCCCTGAGATGATGTGTCATACCGGCCCGGCCCGGGTGTTTGATTCGGAAGAGGAGGCCCAGTCAGCAATCCTTGCCGGCAGCATCAAGCCGGGAGACGTGGTTGTCATCCGCTACTGCGGGCCAAAGGGTGGTCCCGGTATGCCGGAGATGCTGTCGCCTACCTCGGCAATCATCGGCATGGGCCTGGGCAAGAGTGTCGCCCTCATCACCGACGGTCGCTTCAGCGGCGGCACCCAGGGTGCCTGCGTCGGCCATGTCTCGCCTGAGGCGGCGGATGGAGGTCCCATCGGCCTTCTCCGGGAAGGCGATACCATTGTCGTGGATATCACCAACAAACGGCTGCATTGTGAAATTGACGAGGCGGAAATGGCCAGACGCAGGGAAGCCTGGCAGCCGCCGGCACCGAAAATCACATCCGGCTATGTCGCCCGCTATGCCAGAATGGTCGGTTCAGGAAGTTCAGGCGCAATCCTTAAATGATGGGGAAGGGTTTCCCGCACCGATAATATTTAGATAATTTATGAGAAAGTTGCTGAGTAAGAATAGAGCCGCAGCCTTGCTCTCGTCAGTGGCCTGCCTGTGGGCACATCAGTGCGCGGCAGGCAATATCACCTCCGAGCCATGGGATATCACGGCGGATAAGATCAGTCGCTACACCAAGCCGGAAAATATTGTGGCAGAGGGCAATGTGGTGTTGCGCAGGTCTGGGGATCAAAGCACCAAACCTCTCACCATCAAGGCGGACTGGCTGCGTTACAATGTGGATGACGGGCTGGTTTATGCCAGGGGCAATCTTTCCATGCGCACCGCTGAACAGGACGTGGATGCGGTTGAGGCGGTGATTGATCTCAACGATGAAACCGCCACTCTGACGGACACCACTTTATTTGTGCCGGAAAACAATCTCCACTTCTCCGGCCACCAGGTGGAAAAGACGGGGCCGATCACCTATCGTTTCAAAGATGGGGATTTTACCACCTGCAAGGTGGAGGAAGGCAAATCCCCGCCATGGCAGTTTCATTCAGGTGAGGCTGTCCTCAAGTTGGAAAAGGTGGCGGTCCTCAAGCATACGGTGCTGCGGGTAAAGGGAGTGCCGGTACTGTACCTGCCCTATATGGCTGTTCCGGCCAACACAAAACGTAAAACCGGCTTTCTCTTTCCTGAGATTTCCCAGTCGGAGCGTAGCGGCACCGGGTTTATTACCCCTTATTTCATTGACCTTTCGCCAAGCAGTGATTTGACCCTTTATCCGGGTTATCTGTCCAAGCGTGGCGTGGTGGCCGGGGTCGAATTTCGCCATGTTACCGATTTTAACTCCAAGGAGACCATCGCTGCCACCTATATCCATGATAAAACAGAGGATACGGCGGATGATGATTTCAAGGATGACAACTATCTGCGCACGGATCAGAATCGTTACTGGATCCGTGGCAAGCTCGATCATGATTTCGGCAATGATCTGTTGGGCAAGATTGATCTGGATCTGGCCTCTGACCGGGATTTTCTCGAGGAATTTCAGAGGGGCGTCAATGGCTTTAGCGTCAATGACAGGAATTTCCTCAGAGATTATAACCGTGGCCTGACAGAGGAAACTATCCCTTATCGTCCCTCCCAGATGCAGCTGGCCAAGACCTGGCCGTCGTCATTTTTGGGTGGGCAGTTGGTCGGCATCAATGACCTGACGGATGTCAAGGATGTACCCACCCAGGTGAATACCCTGCCTTCCATTCTCTACAGCGGGGTTTTTGAGCTGGAAAGCATGCCGCTGAGTCTCAGCTGGGACTCGGGATATGTGCATTACTGGCGTGAGGAAGGCGTTGGCGAGCAGCGCTTTGATCTCCATCCGCAGTTAACCGCGCCTCTCCCCTTAGGACAGTATATCGAGGGCACGGTTACAAGCGGTCTGCGGGAGACGGCTTACAGGATCGACGCTAATGGCTCGGATGCCTTTGACTGGGACTATGACCGGGAGCAGAACCGGACGGCCTGGGATTTCGATGCCAATATCGCCACCACCGTTGCCCGGGATTTTGACATGCATATCGGCTCGATTACGCAGCTCAATCATGCCATCAGGCCGGAGATCGAATACGGCTACGGGACCCTGGACAAGGAGGATGAGTTGCCGGATATTGACGAGGTCGATCTGCTTGCTCCGGAAAATCTCATCACTTACAGTCTGAATAACTATTTCCGGGTGGCAGGCAGTAAGGATGACAAGGAGTATGACCGTTATTTAGGGTATCTGAAGATCATCCAGTCATATGATATTCATGAGGACCGCCAGGATCTTGCCGGTCCTGCTGACGAAAAACACCCATTTTCCGATGTTGCCCTGAAGCTGAATCTCTACCCTCTGCCCCGCTGGCAGACCAGATACAAGACAGCCTACAGCGTCTATGGCGATGGGGTGACAACGTATGATCTCTACACCAGATATTTGTCAACCAAGGGCGAAAGTGCTTCCCTTAACTATCGCTATACCAAGGGCTCCGAGATCAATCAGTTAAATGCCGAGGTGATCACCAGGCTCACCGATACCTGGTACCTGGAGGCTGATCTTAAGCAGTCCCTTGATCAAAATACCATTACCAGCGCCTCCTTGGCCTGACCTACCACCAGCAATGCTGGGCCATAAAATTTCTTGCGGAGAAGAGTTCGGATGACAAGCGGGTGGCAATCATGTTTTCCCTTGTCGGTCTTGGGCAGTCTCTGGGCCTTGGTTTTGCCGGAGACCTGGAGGGCAGTCTTGATCTGGATTCCGGAGGCGACAACGATTTTCTTTTTGACCAGTAACCGACAGGAGAACGGCCGGGCATGAATTATGATGTCTTTAACGGCGATGCTGACGGCATCTGCTCCCTGCATCAGCTGCGCCTGGCCGAGCCTCGGCAGGCAATACTTGTTTCCGGGGTGAAGCGCGATATCCGTCTGCTTGAAAAACTGGCAGACAATCCTGAGGTGGAGGGGGCAGAGATTACTGTCCTTGATATTTCCCTGGAGAGCAATAAGGACTCCCTGGGTATTCTTCTGCAGCGCCGCAACAACATTTTCTATGTTGACCACCATTTTGCCGGGGAAATTCCAGCGGCAGAAAATCTGCGGGCAACCATCGATCCCAGTCCGGAGGTCTGTACCGGCCTGTTGGTTGATCGGTTGCTTGGCGGCAAATTTCGACTGTGGGCCATTGTGGCCGCCTATGGCGATAATCTGCACGCGGCTGCCCGCATGACAGCTGCCGGTCTCGGACTTACCGACAAAGAGCTTGGTACTTTGCAGGAGCTTGGCGAGCTGATGAATTATAATGGCTATGGCCGGGCGCTTGCCGACCTGCATGTCACTCCCCAGGAGCTTTTCCAGGCGGTATCGCCCTTTGCCAGCCCTTTTGGTTTTTACCGTGAATCCGGTGTGTTGGGTCGTTTGCAGAAGGGATATGCCGAGGATATGGCCAGGGCGCGTTCGGTGCCGCCTTTGGCTGAAAATGATACGGGCAGGATTTTCACCTTTCCCGAAGCCCCCTGGTCCCGCCGGGTCGCCGGGGTGTTCAGTAACGAAAAGGCCAGGGAAATGGAGGGCAAGGCCCATGCTCTCATCGTTGACAATGGCGACGGGACACTACTGGTAAGTGTCAGGGCGCCACTGATCAATAAACAGGGGGCCGTCTCTCTCTGCCGGAAATTCCCCACCGGCGGCGGCCGTGAAGCGGCGGCCGGTATTAATGCCTTGCCGCAGGAGCAACTTGATGCCTTTGTCGACACCTTTCGTCAATCCTGGTGATACTCCAGTGGGAAAAAAGGAAGAGGAACCCTCTATGATGAGAACTGTTTGCTTACTATTGGTCCTGGTGTTTCTGGTATTTGTCTCTCTTCCGGTTGCCATGGCCGCTGAGGCTGCCCAACCCAAGGCCGCAGACCTGGTTCAAGACGGCCAGACGATTGATCTCGCTTCCCTCCGTTACCAGGATCTGTTCAAGGAACTGAGGGAGCGTTATCATTTCAATCAGGAGGAGATTGACCGACTTTTTTCCGGCGTGACCATCAAGCAGCGCGTGCTGGAGCTGATGGACACCCAGTGGGAAGCCAAGCCCTATTACCTGTATTATCCTCTTTTCATCACCCCGGAAGTGGTGGCCGAGGGCAAGGAAAAGCTTGCAGCCAACAGGGAGCTGCTTGATAAGATTGAAAAGGAAATCGGCGTTGAGCGGGAAATCGTGGTGGCAATCTGGGGAGTTGAAACCCGTTACGGCCAGCACAAAGGGGCTTTCAATCTATTTCAGACCTTAAACACCATGTTTGACGCCTATCCCCGCAGGAGCAATTTTTATCGGGAACAGCTGGTGCATTTTCTACTGCTCTGCCGGGAAAATCATGTCGATCCTCTGACGGTTACCGGCTCCTATGGCGGTGCTTTCGGCCAGACCCAGTTTATCCCTTCCAGCTTTCGGGATTATGCCCTTGATTTTGATAAGGACGGCAACAGGGATGTCTGGAATTCCACTTCGGACGTGCTGGCAAGTATCGCCAATTATCTGCACCGTTTCGGCTGGGTTTTCCATGCGCCCATCTACCAGGAGATAGGCCCGGTCTTAAAAAGTGAAACCCTGGGAAATGCCTATAAAAAGGGGAGAAAGGGTTTGGTTCCTGCCGCGGAGGTTGCCCAGGCCCAGGGGGTGACTATGCCCCCCGCACCTGAAAACAAGAATGTGACCATCGTCGGCCTGGAGCTTGAAGATGGCGGCATGCGTTACGTGGCCGGATATCCAAATTTTCAGGCCATCACCGCCTGGAACAACTCCAATCGCTACGCCATGGCCGTGGCGGAACTTGCCGAGAAACTGGCCGGCAAGTAAAACCGGAACTGCGGGGTATCAACTAATCTTTTGAACGCTCAAACGTTGTTCAGCATAAAAGAATCGCAATGCCGATGGAAAAGACAAGGCAGTAACCAAGTCCCATCAGATATTCAAGCGGATTGGTAAAGAGGGTGGGCAGGGTGCCGACAGCGAGCAGGGCAAAACACCCTAAGGCGGTTTTGTATTGTTTTTTGTCCCGTAAACGGGTGCGTTTTACCATCTGACTTTTGCAGGCAGCTGATGCCATGGATCAATCATCTGCCCGTTTCATGAGTTTCTCTGGAAAATCAAGTCTGCCGGCCTGGCAGACAAATCAGCCTTTCTGCTCCTCAAAAAATTTGATGAATTGCTGCAGGGTCGCCTGGCTGCTCGTATCCGGTTCATGCAATTCCAGGCCGGTGTGAAATTTTTTCCCTTCCTGCTCATTGCAGTAGATCACCCGACCGCGTAAGTTGACCAGGGTGTCTTCCAGGGCAATTTCAAGTGTCAGGTTGTTGTCGGGGCTGATGTAGAAATTCGTCTCGAGCAGGATGCCTCCCTCGGAGACATTCAGTGTCCGGCCCATACCCTCGTAGAGGAGATCCCCATCTTTATCCTCGCAGATGTAAGAAAGGTTCAGTGCCGAGTATCGTTCATGTTTTCTTTTATCTTCAGACATATTTCATCCTGTATGATTAAATGGGAATGGGGGCTGGAGGTGGCTCTGTTGGCGCCGGAAGCCGAAAATTATGCCATGACGAATAACCGGAAAAGAGAATATTTCAGGATTCGCAATCCTATCAATATATAATCATGTGTAGTGGTTTCCCGCTAGGAAATTATCACAAAAAAAACGGGCTCCTCAAAAAAGAGGGCCCGTTTTTTTACGTTAATGCCTTGAAATAGAGGATTATTTATCCCTTGTCTTGCTGCCGATGACCAGATCGTCTACCACGGTGGGATCGGCCAGGGTGGAAGTATCACCAAAGTCATCCTGTCCGGCCGCAATTTTGCGCAAAATTCGCCGCATGATCTTGCCGCTTCTTGTTTTCGGCAGCCCCTGGGAGAACTGGATGATTTCCGGGGTGGCAATCGGTCCTATCTCCTTGCGGACATGGGTGCGAAGGGCCTGACGCAGTTCATCCGAGGGTTGAAATCCTGATTTCAGTGAAACATAGGAGTAGATGGTTTGTCCCTTGATGGGATGGGGAGCACCTACAACAGCGGCTTCGGCAACGGCCTCGTGGGCAACGAGGGCGGATTCGATTTCCGCGGTTCCAAGTCTGTGTCCGGAAACATTGATAACGTCATCAAGTCTGCCCATGATCCAGAAGTAACCATCAGCATCCCGACGGACACCGTCTTCCGGGTCGTAAATTCCCGGATAGCGTTCAAAATAGGTTTTCTTGAAACGCTCCTGATCGCCGAAAACGCCGCGCAACATACCCGGCCAGGGTTTCTTCACCACCAGATGACCGCCTTCGTTGACCCCGGCCTGTTTGCCGTTTTCGTCAAAGATGTCAACATCGATTCCGGGCAGGGGCAAGGTGGCTGATCCGGGTTTCAGGGGGGTGGCATAGGGCAGGGCCGAGATCATGATGCCGCCGGTCTCGGTCTACCACCAGGTGTCGACAATCGGCAGTTTGCCGCCGCCGATATGGGCATGGTACCACATCCATGCTTCGGGATTGATGGGTTCACCCACACTGCCCAAGAGTCGCAGGGAAGAGAGATCATAATGCTGGGTCCATTCGGTGCCCTCGCGCATCAGGGCCCTGATGACGGTAGGTGCGGTGTAGAAGATATTGACCTTGAATTTTTCCACCACCTTCCAGAAGCGGTCCGGTGCGGGATAGGAGGGCACGCCCTCAAACATCAGGGATGTCGCACCCAGGGCCAAAGGTCCATAGAGGATGTAGGTGTGGCCGGTGATCCAGCCGATGTCCGCGGTACACCAATAAACATCATCATCTTTCAGATCAAAAACCCACTGGCAGGTATGGGCCGCATAGGTAATATAGCCGCCGGTTGTGTGGACAACGCCCTTGGGTTTGCCGGTGCTGCCGCTGGTATAGAGGATAAACAGGATGTCCTCGCTATCCATGCTCTCCGGCGGGCAATTATCAGAGATTTCCGGTGCGCTCATCTCTTCATGCCACCAGAGGTCGCGACCTTCCTTCATGGTGACCGGGTTACCTGCCCTTTTCACCACAATGCAGTTTTTCACGCTTTCGCATTCTTCAAGTGCCTCGTCGGCATTGGGTTTGAGAGGAATGGTCTTTCCCGCGCGTAAAACGGCATCAGCGGTGATGAGAACATTTGCTTCGCAGTCCTGTACGCGGCTGCGCAGACTATGGGCGGAAAATCCGGCGAAAACCACCGAATGGATGGCGCCGATCCTGGCACAGGCCAGCAGAGAGATGGCCAGCTCGGGGATCATCGGCAGGTAGACCGAAACGCGGTCGCCTTTTTTAACGCCATATTTTTTTAATACGTTGGCAAAACGGCAGACTTCCCGGTGCAGCATCTGGTAAGTATAAATTTTGACATCATCCTCGGGCTCACCCTGAAAGATAAGGGCTGTTTTGTCACTGCGGCCGTTTTGCAGATGCCGGTCAAGGCAGTTGTAGGAAATATTGAGTTTGCCGCCATCGAACCATTTGATTTCCGGTTTGTGAAGATCGGCATCAAGGACCTTATCCCATTTCTTATCCCAGGTGATAAGCTCTTCAGCACGCTCGGCCCAGAAGCCTTCCGGGTCTTCCATGGATCTTTTGTAAATGGCCCGGTATTCATCCATGCTTTTCACGTATGCCGCAGCTTGTCTGTCGGCCGGGGGATTGAAAATCCTTTCTTCAGTCATCAGGTTTTCAATTTTAGTTTCTTCAGCGCTCATTTTGCCTCCCTGAAAAATTACTATGTTTTAATATAGGTAAAAAAATGCCAGTAAACATACCGAAGGTAGAGATACCTATGAAATGCCTTCCCTTGATAACCAGTGGGGTTGCATGTGGTCAAGCTAAAAAAAAGAGAAAGAGGTCTTTTTTTGCATTACCTGTTTCAACCTTAACCTCTATGCTTGAGCATCTGTTTTGTGTCAAGAAGAAAATTTATCGGGAAAACAAAATGCAGGAAGCATTGGAATGAAAGATTTCTTCTTGCTATACTGACGGATGAGTAATGGGAAAAGGGTATCAACATGTTTTGGTCCAGACAACCTGATAAAATATCTCAAAAAAAAGTTTTGACCCCACCGGGTAGGGAAAGCGATCAGGCATATGTTCAGTCCATTTTTGCGGCATAAGCGACATGTTCGGCCGGGTAACTGGGTGAGATATTTTATTGGTATCTCAGTCGCCGTGCTGTTGCTGTCCGATCCGGCAATCGGCGTAGCGGACTGCGATACTGCACTCACGCAGGTGGCTCCGGGCAGTATGCCTCTCCTGCTGGATGATTCCGGCCTGCAGGATCTGCAGAAAAGTGTGGAGAGGAGCGCTGCTGCACTGAAGAGGATCGACGGAGAGCAGCAGTTTGCCCTGTGTGGCCGTGTTTATTCCACCCCGTGGTTGCAGAAATCAATGGCCGAATTCTTGCGGGGGGTGGAGGCATTCACCAATGAGGCGGATTTCCAGAGGTTTCTTTTTGACAATTTCGATGTCTGCCGGTCGCAGGGCTCTGATGGTGCGGGGCGCATGCTTGTTACCGGCTACTATGAGCCTTTTTTTGCCGGCAGCCTGATCAAGAAGGCACCCTTTATCTATCCTCTTTATCAGGTTCCTCCGGATCTGGTGGTGTCATCCGGCAATCAGGATGGAAATGAGGCCGGCCGGATGGAGGATGGCCGTATTGTCCCCTATTGGACCCGGGCGGAGATTGAAAAGGGGAATCTGCTGCAGGGCGGGGAAATTGTCTATCTGGCTGACCCGGTTGATGTTTTTATCCTTCATGTGCAGGGCTCCGGCAGAATCAGACTGCCGGATGGGTCTGTGCGCAAGGTGCATTTTGCCGCCAGTAACGGCAGAGGTTACCAGAGTATCGGCCGGCTGCTGGTGGACCGGGGCGCCATGACCCTGGAAGAGGTAACCATGCCGAAAATTGTCTCCTATCTGCATGACCATCCCGATGAGATGCAGGAGATTCTGCACCATAATGACAGATACATTTTTTTTTCGCTCTCCCCTGTTCTGGGGGAAACGGAGAATGAGGGGCCGGCTGGCAGCCTGGGGCAGCCGCTGACCGTCGGCCGTTCCCTTGCCGTGGACAGCACGTGCTTTCCGGCCCCCATGGTGGGCTATCTGGAAACCGAGTTGCCTGTTTTTGCTGACGATGGATTCCTGTCCGGCTGGGAGTCATTGCACCGATTTGTGGTCAATCAGGATACCGGCGCAGCCATCAGGGGACCCGGTCGGGTGGATCTCTTTCTCGGTGGGGATGCGTATGCGGCCAGAGCGGCAGGGGTGATGAAGCAGCCCGGGGCCCTGTATTTTCTGCTATTAAAAGAAGAGAACCTGTAGGAGTTTTATGAAAATTCGGAGGACAGCATGAAACAGCCTGAAATAGATTACTGGATTGCCTGTATGCTTGAGACCTATGACAATGTTTCCGATCTCAATGTCACCGTGGACAAGCCTCTGCAGGTGGAAACATCGGGAGTGCTTACCCCTGTAAAGGTCAAGCCTGAAGTTGCGCAGATTACCCCCTTTCAGTCCGAGGTGTTCGCTCTGAACGTCATCGGCGGCAATAAAAGGCTGCTCAAGGACCTGGCCACAACCGGCTCCTGCGACCTTTCCTACTGGCTGGGTAAAAAGGCCAGGTTCAGGGTCAATGTCTTTTCCCAGAAAACCAATCTTTCAACCGTATTAAGAAAATTGCCCACAGAGATTCCCACGATCAAGAGCTTGAATCTGCCGCCGGCGATGAACAAGATGTCGGATGAGCTGAACGGTCTGATTCTGGTAACCGGTGCAACAGGATCAGGTAAGTCAACGACCCTGGCTGCTCTGCTTAACAAGATCAACCATGAACGGGCGGTGCATGTGGTTACCCTTGAGGATCCGATAGAATTTGTCCATCCCCATCATCAGTCCACCTTCAACCAGCGGGAGCAGGGCAATGATTTCGATACCTTTGCCAATGGTCTTCGGGCCGCCCTGCGTCAGGCGCCCAAGGTGATTCTGGTGGGCGAGATGCGCGACCGGGAAACCATGGAGATCGGCCTCACCGCCTCGGAAACCGGCCATCTGGTACTCAGTACCCTGCATACGGTGGATGCCGGTTCCACCATCAACCGCTGTCTCGGCATGTTCGAGCACGATGAGCAGCCCCAGATCAGAAACCGGCTGGTTGACACCGTCCGTTGGGTTGTCTGCCAGAGGCTGCTGCCCCGGACAGGGGGAGGCAGGGTTGCCGCCTTTGAGATCATGGGTATGAACCTGCGCATCAGAGAGGTTGTTTTGAACGGTGAGTCGGAAGGCAAAACATTTTATGAGATTATCACTGACGGCACCGCCATGGGCATGACCACTTTTGATCAGTATATTCTGCAGCTTTATGAAAAGGGGCTGGTGACCGAGGAAACGGCCATGGGTTATTGTTCACGCAAAAGTGTCATGGGCCGTGGTCTTGACATGATCAAGTCCGCCAAGGGTGAAACCACCACCGGTATTACCGGCTTGAGCATGGAGGAGGAAAAGAAAGATAAGTATGATGCATTTTCCTGATCTTTCCAGCTGCTCATGACAGCTTTCAGTATTTTGGTGATAGATAAAATAACAGGATATGAGGTAGCCGATGATTTCTGCATGTCCCAACTGTGGCAAGACACTCAATTTAACGGAAGGCCAGCAGCAGAAGATTGACCATGCTGTGTCTGCTCTGTCGCCTGGTAAATCTCTGAAGTTTAACTGCCCCCATTGCCATAAGCCCATAGAGGTGCAACGTGATGACCGGGAGGGGGTGCGCCAGCCGGGGGCAAGGCATTCCTCCACTCCTGCCGGCCCCGGGCTGCCTGAGCCTCCCGGCCCACCTGATCGCAGCTGGCTTGAGCGGGGAGACCTGGGCAGCGGAGAGGTGCTCGAAGATGTGCCCCAGGTGATGATTCTGGTCAAGAATGAACAGATCCAGGCCGATATCATTCAGTATTTCGATGATATGGGCTATAAGGCCGTGTTGCCGCACACCCCTGAGGATGCCATCGAGCGGATGCGTTTTACAAATTTTTCCGCTTTGGTTCTGCATTCCGGCTTTGAAGGAAATCTGGGCGAATCGACTGTTCACGCCTATATGCAGGGCATGTCCATGCCGAAAAGAAGATATATCTATTACGTGCTGATAGGGCAGGAATTTAATACGCTCTACAATCTGGAGGCCTTATCCAACAGCGCCAATCTGGTAATAAATGAAGCCGATATCTCGGCCTTTCCGCTGGTGCTGAAAAAAGGGTTCCGTGATTATGACGAACTGTTCGGCCCTTATCTTGCCGCATTAGAGGCCTTGGGTAAGAGATAGCGCTGACTAAACCAAGCGGGAAAATGGATCTGATCAAGTGCTCTCCTGCATTTCCGGCAGTTATCTCAGTTAAGGAAGAAAAGAAAATAAAGAGAGCAGCAGCAGGGTGAGCGACATGGTAAGCAGCATCAGTCTGTTGGTTGCCGGGATATGGCCGGCTGCTATCTGCTGCCGGGCATCACCGATGGTCGGTTTGACCACCACCCGGCCAAAGTATGTGCTGCTGCCGCCGAGTCGGATGCCCAGCGCACCGGCTACGGCCGCCTCACCATGACCGGAGTTGGGGCTGCTATGGTTCTTCCTGTCCCTCCAGAATATCCGCCAGGATGATTTGGCGTCCAGCCCGAGCAGCAGGGCCGCCAGCGGCACGAGCAGACCGGTGAGCCTGGCCGGGATGAAGTTTGCCAGATCATCCAGCCGGGCCGCGGCCCAACCGAATTCCCGGTACCTTTCATTCTTATAGCCGAACATGGAATCTGCGGTGTTGATCGCCTTATAAAGCATCGCCGCCGCCGGTCCCCCGATAAAGGCATAAAACAGCGGCGCACACACCCCGTCCACCATGCTTTCCGCTACGCTCTCCACTGCGGCCCGGGCAACCTCCTCTTCGCTCAGTTTATCTGTTTCTCGGCCGACAATCATAGCCACCCGGCGCCGGGCTTCGCTAAGGTCGTGGTTCTGCAGGGCAGCATAAACCGCCCTGCTGTGCCGGGCCAGATCCCGGGCGGCAATGGTGGTGTATACAATGAGGATGGACACGGCTGTCCCGGCAAGGGGATGGATGCTTTGGGCGCTGTAAAGCAGGAGCAGCACAATCCCGCCTGATGCGGCGAGCATGAGCAAAAGGGTGAGAATGCCAGCCACCTTCAGGGGCAGCCCGGTTTTTCTGAAAAGATTCTCCAGACTGCTGCCAAGGGCGCCTATCCCTCTGACCGGATGCGGCAACCAGCGGGGGTCGCCCCACAGCTGGTCGAGCAATGCGGCAAGGATGATCTGCAGGGCCGGCGGCATCATAGACCAAGAAGGCGATAGACCTGATCCATGTCCAGCTGTGCCCGCACGGTATCAGCCAGGCGGTCAAAAGCAGGTTCCAGATCATAAGGAGCACAGATTCTGCCAGTGGGTTCAAGCCCTTTTTTGATGCGCAGCCCGTCAAGAAACCAGCGGCGGAAGTGGTCGTCGTCAAAGATGCCGTGCAGGTAGGAACCCCAGACCAGGCCGTCATCGGATGCAACGCCGCAGGTCCGACCATCGGAGAATAGGAGAAGGGGGGCATGGGATGACATGGTCTGGCCGTGGTGAATCTCATAACCCCGGATGGAAAGGCCGGAGAGCCGGTGCGTTCCCTGCTGGCGGGTCAAGGTCTTATCCCGGGCCAGTACGGTCTCCAGGTCAAGGAAGCCGAGGCCATTGATGCTTTGTCGCTGTGACTCCAGGCCGTGGGGGTCTTTGATCTGGCGGCCCAGCATCTGAAAGCCGCCGCAGATACCGATGATGGGGGTGCTTTTCCGGCGCAGGGCGGCAATTTTTGCGGCAAGTCCTGAGTGGTTGAGCCAGGTGAGATCCGTGGCCACATTTTTGCTGCCGGGGAGAATGACCGCTGCCGGCGCGTCGAGGTCTTCGGACGTGCGTATGATGCGCAGGCAGACATCCGGTTCCGCCAGAAAAGGTTCAATGTCGGTGAAATTTGCGATATGGGGCAGATCGATCAGGGCGATCTCCAGCACCTTGTCTTCTGTGTGCAGGCCGTCATAAATGCCGTTTTTAAAACCCACGGAGTCTTCTTCCGGCAGTCCCAGTCCGGCAATATAGTCGATCACCCCGAGCACCGGCCTGCCGGTTCGCTTTTCGGTAAAAACCAGGGCATCGTCCAGCAATGATTTATCGCCCCTGAAGCGGTTGATGATAAAGCCGGCAATCAGCGCCCGCTCCCAGGGATCAAGAATTTCCATGGTGCCGAGCAGGGAGGCAAAGACGCCGCCCCGGTCGATATCGCCGACCAGCAGCACCTTGGCACTGGCGTAACGGGCCATGGGCATGTTGACAATGTCATGGTGCTTTAGGTTCACTTCCGCCGGACTGCCCGCCCCTTCCATGATGATGACATCATGCTCCGCTGCCAGGGCATCATAAGCCCGGGTGGCCTGCAGAAATGCCTCTGGTTTGTATTCGAGGTAGTTTGCCACGTTCATATTGCCCACCGGTCTGCCCATGACGATGATCTGGCTGCCGGTATCGCTGTTTGGTTTGATCAGCACAGGGTTCATGCGAACATCCGGGTCAAGCCGGGCCGCTTGGGCCTGTACCGCCTGAGCCCGGCCCATTTCTTCACCATTTCTGGTGACAAAGGAGTTGAGCGACATATTCTGTGACTTGAAAGGCGCCACCGATACACCGTCCTGCAGGAGAATGCGGCACAGGGCGGCCGTGAGAATTGATTTTCCGGCATTGGAGCAGGTGCCCTGGAACATGAGGGCCGGGGTGCGAACCGTTGTGTTTTTGTTGAAGAGCTGGGCAAGTGACAGGGGCATATTTTTACTGGTCAGGATTTTTTTTGATCCGTCTTGCAGGACAGGAAGGTTTCATCGCTGCCTTGCCATTTAATGAGGGGCCAAGTATCCACTGAAAAATGAGATGATGCAAAAGAAAAATGGATTTCCCTGTAAAAAACGCACAATCATTTTAGCCGCCTTGGAATATTTAGTTCTCTTTTTAGGGGCATTTATCCGTCTGGTAAGGTGGTAATAATATTGAAATATATTCTCATTAATTTGAATGGTTAGCCGGTAACTTATGATTATCATACGGATTTTAACGGTGAGGACTACCGGCGCTCTCGTAGCATAACGCGCAAAGCAGAATTGATTTGTGGTTGACAGATGAATTGCCCTTTCAATATAAAATGATAGGAGACGATAAACTTCCATCATATGGGATTTCGGGTTGTCCTGGTTTTTCTAAAGATGGTCGGCAAGGGGATTACCTTTCTCCCACCCTTCTTTTCTGTCTGCTCACCTTTTTATCGCCCGCTCTGCCAGCCCACTCGGAATGAAGGGTGAGCGGAGGGCAGGCAACAATGGTTGTTTTACCCTCACCGTTCAGTATGCAAACAAAGGGGGGAAAACTTTTTTTCAACCGGCAAACTCGGAGCGGCTTCTGATGTTTTTTGAAAGATTGGACAGATATCTCGAGATTTTCAGTACTACGGTGATGATGGTTAGCATGTCTCTGGCGACCCTGGTTGCTTTCATCAACGTAGTGCTTCGTTACGGCTTCAATATGTCGCTGAGCTGGGCCGGGGAAATGACCTCTTACCTGTTCATCTGGAGCGCCCTTTTCGGGGCCGCTTACGGCTTTAAAATCGGCATGCATCTTGGGGTGACTATCGTCATCCAGAAGCTGCAACCGAAAATAGCCAAAATCCTCCTCACCTTCAGCCTGATCATCATCGTTTCTTACCTGATTGCCCTGATCGTCTGGGGCTATAACTTCTGTGTCTTCAACTTTGAACTGGAACAGAATTCCGTTGATCTGAACCTGCCCTTCTGGCTTATCTACTCCTGTGTTCCGGTCTCCATGACCATCGCCTCGTATCAGGTTATCCTCAAAATCATCAAGACCCTGAAAACCCCGAGAGACCAGTTTTCCTATGACATGGTCATGAAGGAGCACTGAAAATATGGCAACCATTGTCCTCTTCGGTCTGCTGCTGATTGGTGTGCCCATTGCCGTGGCACTGGGTCTGTCCACCACCATTACCATGCTGCTGTTTACCGATCAGCCCACCCTGATCATTGCCCAGAAGATGTTCACCTCCCTGGATAAATTCGCTCTGATGGCCATTCCTCTGTTCGTTCTGGCGGGCAACTTCCTCTCCTAGGGTGGGGCAGCCAAGCGTATCATCCGCTTTGCCCGGGCACTGGTGGGTCACCTGCCCGGCGGACTGCCGATGTCGGCGATTTTTGCCTGTATTATCTTTGCCGCGGTGAGCGGTTCTTCCCCTGCCACGGTGGCTGCCATAGGCTCGATCATGATCGGCGCCATCCGCGCTGACGGCTACAGCGATAATTTTTCCGTGGGCGCCATTGTCTGTTCCGGTTCACTCGGCATCCTCATTCCCCCCTCCATCATCCTCATCGTCTATGGGGTTACTGTGGATCAGTCCATCGGTAAACTGTTCATGGCCGGGGTGGTCCCCGGTATTTTCCTTGGCGCTATGCTGATGCTGGTCACTTATATCGCCGCGGTGAAAGGGGGATTCAAGAAAACCAAGCGCGCTTCAAACAGAGAGATCTGGGACTCTTTCAAGGATGCCATCTGGGGTTTGTTCGTCATTATCATCATCATCGGCGGCATCTACGGTGGCCTGTTTACCCCCACCGAAGCAGCTGCCGTTGCTGCCATGTATGGTTTTTTCGTGGTGAAGTTCATTTACCGGGATCTCACCTGGAAGCAGATTCCCGAGGTGATCAAGTCATCGGCAGCCACTGCGGCCATGATCATGTTCATTATCGCCAACGCCATGCTTTTCGCTTACCTGCTGACCATTCAGCAGATCCCCCAGCAACTGGCGGCCTGGATCATCGGCATGAACCTCAACAAGTACACCTTTCTGATCTTCGTCAATCTGCTGCTCCTGCTGGCGGGAAACTTCATGGAACCGTCCAGCCTGATCATGATCATCGCCCCGCTTATCTTTCCCGTGGCCATGAAGCTGGGAATTGATCCGATCCACCTGGGGGTGATTATCACCGTCAACATGGAGATCGGTATGCTCACCCCTCCGGTGGGGCTTAACCTTTTCGTGGCCAGCGGCATTTCCGGCCTCAGCCTCGGGGATGTGGTCAAGGCATCGGTTCCCTGGTTCTTCGCCCTGCTGATCGGTCTGTTCTTCGTCACGTACGTCCCGCTCATCTCCCTGTGGCTCCCAAAACTGATGTACGGAGGTTAGCCAGTCTGTCTGCCGGCAGCTTATTCTTTTCCGCATAAAAAATTCATGGGAATACCCTTCACAATTGCTGCAGTCATCATGTCTGCAGCCGGAAACAACCTTTCAAGAGGAGGATATGCAATGCGTAAATTTGATTTTCTTGTCGGTCTGATGATAGTGCTGCTGGCCGCATCCCCGGTATGTGCCGGGCCGCTGGTTATTAAGTTCGCCCATGTCGTTGCGGTGGATACTCCCAAGGGACAGGCCGCCGAATACTTCAAAAAGCTGGTGGAAGAACGCTCAAAGGGTGAAATCAAGGTTGAGGTCTATCCAAATGCGTCCCTTTATGACGATCGCGCCGCCCTGGAAGCCATCACCATGAACGCCCTGCAGATGGCGGCGCCAAGCTTCTCCAAATTCACCACCTTTGTGCCGCAACTCGAGCTTTTCGATCTGCCCTTTCTGTTCAACGACAATGATCATCTGCATAAGGTGCTGAACGGCGACGTCGGCCAGAAATTGCTCAAAATGGTGGAAAAGAAAGGGATTGTCGGCATGGCTTACTGGGACAATGGTTTCAAACAGATGTCTGCCAACAAGCCCTTGATCAAACCCGAGGATGCGGCCGGCCTGAAGTTCCGTATCATGTCCTCCAAGGTGCTTGAGGCCCAGTTCAAGGCGCTCAATGCCAATCCCCAGGTGCTGCCGTTTTCCGAGGTTTACAGCGCCCTGCAGCAGGGGGTGGTTGATGCCTGCGAAAATCCACTGTCCAACTTTTATACCCAGAAGTTCTATGAGGTGCAGAAGGATCTGACCATGACCAACCACGGCTATCTCGGTTATATGGTGGTGGCCAGCAAACTTTTCTGGAAAAAACTGAGCGACCCGCAGCGTGAACTCATCACCCAGGCCATGAAGGAATCAACCGTTTATGCCAACAAACTGGCCGTGGAACTTGACGAAAAATATCTGGGCGAGATCAAGACGGCCGGCACCACGGTGATCGACCTGACCCAGGAACAGCGCCAGGCCTGGAAAGACAAGCTGATGGCCATCTATCCGGAGTTTTATGACAGCATCGGCAAGGATCTGATTGAGGGCGCTCTGGCGGCCGGCAAATAAGGAATTTTTTTCTCAGATCAAAAAAGGGAGGCATTTGTGTCTCCCCTTTACTTTCCGGGCCGTTCAATTTGATGATAAGCTGAAGGATTTTCCCTTGTCTTACCCTTTTTTCGCAGTTTCGAGGAGATTCCCATGCTGCAGAATTACCGCAACATCCTGGTTGCCACCGACCTTACGCCGAATTCCGTTTTTGCCTTTCAGCACGCGGTGATGATGGCCCGCCTGAGCAATGCACAACTTCAGTTGCTGCACGTAGTCCCCGAGGTGGATGCCTCGATCCGCGGCTATGTTTCCACCATCATGGGAGCGGGAAGCCTCGACAGGTTCGAGCAACAGCACGAGGAGAAAGCGCGCAGCCTCATCAAGATAAGACTGGAGAAATTTGCCAGGGAAGAGTAGGCCGAAGAGCCCGAGGGTTTGCAGAGGTTGAGCAGCGTCATGGTGAAACATGGGCATCCCGCCGCCGTGATTCTCCAGGTGGCCGACCAGCTCCATGCCGATGTGATTGTCATGGGCACCCATGGCAAGGGTGCCCTGGAATATACCTTTCTGGGCAGCGTAGCGAAAAGAGTGGTGCGCAAAAGCAGAGTTCCGGTTTTGCTCGTGCCGCTGCTTGACTAGTATTTTGTGTGGCATCAGTTTGGCGGGTGATGAAAATCCAATCATTTAAGAGAAGCGAATAGGGTTAAAAAAGCCTGACGCGACTATTTTGCAGGTAAAAAATTGATTTTCCGTTTTTTTCTGTGATATCCTTGTTGGGCAATCAAAATTTAATGCATTCCAGGAGGATAAGTTGATGCGGTGGAAGGATCTCTCGCTTTCTCTCAAGCTTGGCGTGGCGTTTGGACTCATTTTAGTCATGACAGCCGTTATCGGCCTGGTCTCCTATGCCGGTATCAAGAATATTGTCTTTAACGCCCATGAGGTTATTGAAGGCAACAGCATGCGGGCTGATATTGCTGCGGCGGAAATCGCCCACCTCAACTGGATGAAAAAAGTCAGTTCCTTTTTGACGGAAAACAGCAAGCAGGAGCTGGATGTGCAGGTTGATGACCACAAGTGCGCCTTTGGTCAATGGCTTTATGGAGAACACCGCAAGGAAGCGGAACAAAGGGTTCCCTCCATTGCCCCTTATCTGAAGGCAATTGAAAATGTGCACTACGACCTGCATACCTCAGCCGCCGACATAAAAAAGAATTTCCACCTGGCCGATCCCAACCTGCCGTCTGTTCTGGCTGAGCGGGAGATTGATCATCTGCGGTTCATCGATAAGATCAATGATGTGTTCAACGGCGTTGCCGCAGATTTTGATGTGGAGACGGATCCCCATAAATGCGGGCTTGGTGTCTGGCTTTACGGGGATGGCGCACGTAATGCCATCGCCATTGGACCGGAACTTGAACCTGCCATAAAAAGCCTCATCGCGCCCCATGAAAAACTCCATCAGTCGGTGCTGGATCTCAAGAAATATTGGCATGAGAATGACAAAGTACGCAGTCGCGAGATACTGACCACCGTCACCCTGCCCGCCCTCCATGAAATCGAACATATCCTTGGTGGTGTCCGAAGCGAAGCCGTTAAAGATCTTGCCGGCATGAAAACGGCCAACGATATATACGTGCAGCGCACCCTTCCCGCCCTGGCTCAGGTGCAGGAGGCACTGGCCAAAGTCAAGAATGAGGTTGATGCCAATATGATGACGGATGCCATCATGCTGGACAGCGCCACCAAGGCAAAGCGCAATGTCCTGCTTATCGCCCTGATAACGATCTGTTCAGGTGTTGTTCTTTCCGTTCTCATCGCCAGAAAGATTGCCGGCCCCCTGGTCATGGGGGTTGCTTTTGCCGGAAAGATCGCCGACGGTGATCTGCGGGAGAAGCTGGAAATTGAGCAAAATGACGAGGTCGGCAAGCTGGCCCAGGCGCTGAACGGTATGGCTGCCAAACTGCGGTTGATTATGGGCAGTATTGCCGAAAAAAGCGGTCAGGTGACCGCATCTTCGGAAGAGCTTTTTGCCGCTTCCGAAGAACTGTCCGGGGCCGCCGGGCAATTAAAGGAGGAAACTGCGTCAACCGCCAGCGCCACGGAAGTGATCACTGCCAATATCCAGGCTGTCTCTGATACTGCAGTTATGATGTCTGCCAAAACCCAGGAAATTTCCGCTGCGGCCGGCGAGATGTCGGCCAATGTCAACAACGTGGCTGCCGCTATTGAGGAGATGTCCACCTCGATAAAGGAGGTGGCTGAGAACTGCACCAAGGCCCAGACTTTTTCCAGCAACGGCAAGGATAAAAGTGATGCCTCCAAGATTCTGATCGCCGAGCTTGATCAGGCGGCAAGGGATATCGGTAATGTGGTAAACGTCATTACCGAGATAACCGAGCAGACCAAACTCCTTGCTTTGAACGCCACCATTGAGGCGGCCCGGGCCGGCGAGGCGGGTAAAGGTTTTGCCGTGGTGGCCAATGAGGTGAAGGATCTGGCCAAGCAGACAGCCGAGGCCACGGAAAATATTGCCCGGCAGATTCAGGATATGCAGTCAAGGACCAGGTCCGTGGTTGATGTGATCGAGGAGGTTTCCCATATCAATGAGGATATCAATGAGATCAATACCACCATTGCCGCCGCGGTTGAACAGCAGACCGCCACGGTGGGCGAGATCGCCCGCACCATTGCCGGCACCGCCCTCGGCGTTGACGGTGTTTCCGGCAATATCCGTCAGCTTTCCATCAATCTTGAGCAGGAGGTCATTGCCAGTATCAAAGGCGCGGCTGTCGGAGCCGGAGAAATTTCAGAAAATATCAATGGCATTAAAAGGGTATGTGGGGCCGGTGCCCAGAATGCGGCGGTCATCAAAAGCGCTGCCAGTGAGTTGTCTACTTTTGCCACCGAACTGCAGGGGCAGGTGGATAAATTCCGTTTGTAGCAGGCAGGTATCGGGTGGTTGAGCAACCCGAAAAAAAAGTTTTTACTCTGCTGTCTTGCGAAAGATCACCAGATTTCTCATTGCCCGGCTAAAAGGCAGGGTCAGTGGGATAATTTTCTCCAGGGTGTAAGGGCTTGCAGGGTGGTCAGTCCGCCACTGGCTGATTTCCTCTTCCGCTTTGGGGCCCTTCATGCAGATCACGGAGCCGTGGGTGGTGCTGAACGGCGCGGCAAGCTCCAGGAAATCGCTGATATTTGCCACGGCCCGGCTGGTAATGCAGGCACAGGGTTTCAACTGACCGGACAAGCCGGGTTCAAGCCTTTTTTCTACAATATCGACGTTTTCAAGATGCAGGCTGCGGACAATATGCCGCAGAAACGTCACCCTCTTGGCCCGGGGCTCAACCAGGGTCAGAATCAGTTCGGGACAGGCGGCTTTCAGCACCAGACCGGGGAAACCGGCGCCTGTGCCCACATCCAGAAGTTCAGGATTGTCTTCACGGTTTAAGTGCGGCAGCAGAGTGAGCGAGTCCAGGAAATGGCTTTCCACTATTTCCTGTTCTGACGCCTGGGAGACAAGGTTCATCCTCCTGTTCCATTTGACAAGTTCCGTGTAGTAGCAAAAAAGTCTGTTGATGCTCTCTTCATGGCGGAGAATAATACCCAACTCTTTACAGCCCTGTTCTATGATCTCCCGGCAGGCCATGACGCAAATCACTTTTCCTCATCAAGCCTTACCGCCACAGAGCGGGCATGGGCGGT
>Ga0180007_10001209_pt1 | contig 36836 bp, 47 predicted proteins | sample MM_PC_MetaG_FD_121122 | JGI IMG/M metagenome (GOLD analysis project Ga0180007, IMG submission 121122) | Groundwater microbial communities from the Aspo Hard Rock Laboratory (HRL) deep subsurface site, Sweden - MM_PC_MetaG | ecosystem: Environmental > Aquatic > Deep subsurface > Groundwater... | reverse complement strand
TGAAGGAGGCGGTGAGGGATCTAAAGTTGCAGGACCTGTTGCAAGAAAGATTATGGATTATTGGGTAACAAAAGGAAAAATATAAATCAAATATAAATACAAAACAAAAAATATGAACCTGTATGTAAAAGGTAAAATATTAAAGTCAGACATTCGGGCAATTGCGGTTGTCGGGTCAAGGAATATGACTCCAAGGGGAGAAGCCTTAACAAAAAAGTTTGTCAAAGAATTTACTAAGAAGGGCTATACAATTGTTTCTGGACTTGCGAGAGGAATTGATACGGTTGCCCACAAAAGCGCATTAAAAGAGGGTGGAAGAACAATAGCAGTTTTGGGATCGGGCCTTGATATTATTTATCCTTCTGAAAACAAAGCGTTGTCTGAGGAGATTATTAAAAACGGAGCTTTGGTTTCACCGTACCCCAACGGTACAAAACCATACCCTAAAAACTTTTTGGCAAGAAACAGAATTGTTGTGGAATTATCAAAAGCAGTTTTAATTATTGAAGGCAAAAGAAGATCTGGAACTTTATCAACCGCGTCTTGGGCGGCAAATGCAGGAGTTGATGTTTTTGCAATTGCCGGCAGCGAAGCAACAGATTTTTTAATAGGTGAGGGAGCAATTTTAGCCACAAAACCATCCGACGTACTTGACACGATGGTCTAGAATAGTCTTTTATTACAGTTATGGATCTAATTGTTGTTGAAAGCCCTACTAAAGCAAAAACACTTTCAAAATTTCTGGGTAAGGGTTTTGGAGTTACCGCCACAATGGGTCATATTAAAGATCTTCCTAAAAGCAAATTGGGAATTGATGTCAAAAATAACTTCAAGCCAGATTATGTTCCGGTTGTTAAGAGAGAAAGCACAATTTCAGAGTTGGTCAGGGAAGCTAAAAAAGCCAAAAAAGTATTTCTTGCATCCGACCCTGACCGCGAGGGGGAAGCAATCGCATCGCATGTAAAGGAAATCTTGGGAAAAAGGTCAAACGTATTCAGAATTTCCTTTCATGAAATTACCAAAGACGCCGTGGAGGAAGCAATCTCAAGCCCCAGGGAAATTGACAAAAACTTAGTTGATGCTCAAATCGGAAGAAGAGTGCTTGATAGACTTGTAGGTTATGAACTTTCTCCACTTCTTTGGAAAAAAGTTAGACGTGGTCTTTCTGCAGGACGCGTTCAGTCTGTTGCGGTGAGACTTATTGTTGAAAAAGAAAGAGAAATAGAAGCTTTTAAGACTACTGAATACTGGGAGATTTTCTCTGACGTTAAAAGAAAAGAGGGCAAAAAAGAAGCCTTTACAGTTCAGCTAACAGGAGAAGAAGTAAAAAACAAAGCTAAGTCGGATGAAATTGTAAAGATACTTAATAAATCCGATTACAAAGTTGCGGATGTTAAAAAGAGAGAAGTTGTTAAAAATTCATACCCTCCTTTTACCACATCAACCATGTCTCAGGCGGGAGCAAGACTTTTTGGCTGGTCTGCAAAAAGAACAATGAGGGCCGCACAGAAGTTATATGAGGAAGGCCTTATTACTTACCACAGAACAGACTCTTTTAATATTTCTCAGACAGCGGTTCAAAAAGCAAGGGAATTTATTAAAAAAACATACGGTGAAAAATACCTTCCTGAAAGTCCAAGATATTATAAAACAACAAGTAAAGTAGCGCAGGAAGCTCATGAAGCCATACGACCGACCAATTTAAACGAAAAGGTGGAAGTTGCTTCCGATGAAAACAAATTATATGACATTATTTTTAGAAGATTTGTTGCTTGTCAGATGACGGCAAGTGTTTACGATGAGACAGTAATTGAAGTAAGAGCAGATAAATATCTTTTAAGGGCATCCGGGCAGATTATGAAGTTTGACGGATGGAGAAAATTGTTTCCAAAATCAGAAGACTCGGTTTCTTTACCGGATGTTACAGTTAACGAAATACTTCAACTTATTGAAGTAAAACCTATTCAAAAATTTACCGAACCTCCGCCAAGATTTAATGAAGCATCTTTAATTAAAACATTGGAAAAATTAGGAATTGGAAGACCTTCCACATATGCTCCGATAATTTCAACAATTCAGTTAAGAAACTATGTGGAGAAAGATGAAGGAAAATTTAAACCCACAACAATAGGATTTGCTGTTAATGATTTTCTTATTAAGAATTTTCCTGATGAGCTTGAATATCAGTTCACTGCGGAGATGGAGGAGGATCTGGATAATATTGCAACAGGTGAGAAAGAGTGGGAGGATACGATAAAGAAATTCTGGGGGCCTTTTGCTAAAAAAGTAAAAACAGTAACCAAAGAGGCAAAAAGAGTAAAGATAGAGACAGAAAAACTGGGAAGGAAATGCCCTGATTGTAAAGGCGGAGAGCTTGTAATTAGAATCGGAAGATTCGGCAAGTTTATCTCATGTTCTACTTTCCCGGACTGCAAGCATACGGAAAAATATCTTGAAAAAGTAGGAGTAAAGTGTCCCGACTGCAAAGAAGGAGATGTAATTGTCAAAAAAAGCGGGAAGGGAAGAAAGTTTTTCGGTTGTTCCAGATATCCCGAATGCAAATATGCCAGTTGGAGAAATCCTAAAAAAGAAAATATAAATACCCAGGGCGATAAAGTCTCTTCTTGACTTTTATTTTCTATAACGTTAAATACTGTATAGTAATTTAAATTGCTAAAACATGATTCCCAATAATATTAATTTCTCCGACTTTATTCACGGAACCCTACCTGATTGGATCATCAAAGACTATGTTAAAAAGGGAATTATCGGTATTAAAAATTTAGTTTCCGATTGGGAAAAAGATGTTGATCAGGTTTCAATAGATTTTCATTTGGGTCACAGAATCTTAATTCCTGCGATGGGGAGACATATTGTTATTGATATAAGAAAAGGTGTGGATAGTTCAATGTACGAAGAAGTTATTTTGAAGACAGGTGATCCTATTACAATTCGCCCCGGTCAGTTTTTTATTGGAGAAACAATGGAGGTTTTAACTCTTCCTAATAATATTATCGGACGGCTTGAAGGAAAAAGCAGTTTTGCAAGACTCGGGATTGTTATCCATCAGACTTCGGCAAGGTTTGATCCGGGCTGGGACGGACCTGCTGCACTTGAACTTAGAAATAATAGCGATAATGATGTAGTTATCTACTGTGGGGGAAAAATCTGCGCTTTTGCTTTTGAAAAACTGGATGTACCGGTTGAGAAAGTTTGGAAGAAAAGAACTTATAGAAATAACGGCAATAAAACGCTTCACAGCATGATTAACAAGGATAATTTATCGGGAAAGAAAAAAGTAAATGAAAACTAGACATCCTGAATATCAGTATTTAGATTTACTTAAAGAGCTTGTAGAAAAAGGAGTAGTACAGACAGACAAAAATACCGGAGTAAAAACGTATAGTAAATTTGGTGGGCAGCTTCGTTTTGATTTATCCAAAGATTTTCCTCTTTTAACAACTAAAAAAGTTTGGTGGAAAGGAGTTCTTTATGAGCTTTATTGGTTTTTGAAAGGAATGTCTAATATTAAATTTTTGGTTGATAACGACGTTCATATTTGGGACGATTACCCTTATAAGATGTATAGGGAAAAGGTTCTGAAAGGGAAAGATCCCGATATAACAAAGGATGAGTTTATTCAAAAAATAAAAACGAATTCAAAATATGCAAAAAAATACGGTGAGCTTCCTTACATTTATGGAGAATTGTGGAGAAGGTGGCCGGCAAGAGGAAGAACAATAGATCAGGTCAAATGGGTTATTAAAGAAGTTAAAGATGATCCGAATGCTCACAATTTGATTGTTACTTCATGGAATCCTGAATATCTGTATGGCATGGCAAAACCCGAAGAGGCATCAAGGTTTCCGATTTGTCATAACATGTATCAGTTAAATATTAAAGACGGGAGACTTTGCTTACACCTTTATCAAAGAAGCGCGGATATTTTTTTGGGAGTTCCCTTTAATATTGCCAGCTATGCACTATTGACATTAATATTAGCCAAGGTTACAGGTTATAAACCTGGAGAATTTATACACTCATTTGGCGATGTACATATTTACGAAAATCATATTGATCAGGCCAAAGAACAATTAAAAAGAAAACCAAAAAAGTTTCCCACAGTAAGAATAAATAACAGTGTAAAGAGCATCAATAAGCTTAAGCCTGAAGATGTGATATTAGAAAATTATAATCCACATCCTCCGATAAAAGCTGAACTTACTGTTTCCGGCGGATATTTTAATAAAAGGCAAAAACCTAAAAAGAAAAATATATGAAGACTTCAATAATTAGTTTGATCGCGTCCTTGGACGAAGACAACGGCATCGGTTTTAAAGGAAAAATCCCATGGCATATTCGGGAAGATTTTAAATGGTTTAAGGAAAAGACTATGTGTCATGTTGTTGTCATGGGATCAAAAACTTTTGATTCAATAGTAAAAAAACTTGGCAAACCCCTTCCTGGAAGAACCAGTATTGTTGTAACCAGACAGAAAAATTTAAAATATGAAAAGGTATTAACCGTAGATTCCATAGAAAGGGGAATTAAACTGGCAAGAAAAAAAGAAAAAAACGGAGAAATTTTTATTATCGGAGGAGGACAAATATATGACCAAACAATTAATTTAGCAGACAGACTTTATATAACTAAAGTAAAAGGAAAATACGGAGCAGATACATTTTTTCCCAAATATGATAAATTTAAGAAGTTAATTTATTCTCAAAAATCAAAAATAGGCAATTTAAATTTCGAGTTTAATATATTAGAAAAATGAATAAAATCCAAACATTAATTAAGCAAGAAGAAAAAAGACAGCGGGATTTATTAATGATGATTCCTTCTGAAAATTATGCCTCTAAAGAGGTTAAAGAAGCCGTAGGAAGTGTCTTAATGAATAAATATTCCGAAGGATATTCTCAAAAAAGATATTATCAAGGAAATAAGTTTGTTGATGAAATTGAAACTTTTGCAATTAATAAAGCCAGAGAACTTTTTAAGGTGGAGCATGTTAATGTTCAGCCGTATTCGGGTTCTCCCGCAAATGCTGAAGTTTTATTCGGTCTTTTAAATTACGGGGACAAAATAATGGGACTTAAACTTTCTTCCGGTGGGCATTTGACTCATGGACATCCCGACATTACCTTTTCCGGGAAATATTTTACGTCCGTACAATTCGGTACGGACGACGGAGTAATCAACTATGATGAAGTTGAAAAACATGCAAAAAAAGAAAAACCAAAACTTCTTTTAATAGGTACCACCGCATATCCTTTGATTCTTGACTGGAAGAGGCTGGGAGAAATTGCGGATTCAATTGATGCTTGGTTTATCGCAGACATTTCTCATGTTGCAGGACTTGTTCTTTCGAGGGTTTATCCTTCTCCCGTCCCTTTTTGTCATATAGTAACAACTACAACACATAAAACCCTAAGAGGACCAAGGGGGGCAATGATTATGGTAACTTCCAGGGGGATTAAGAAAGATCCGCAAGTTTCTTCAAAAATTGACAGGGCAGTATTTCCAGGTCTTCAGGGAGGACCTCATAATAATACAACCGCTGGTATTGCTCAAGCTTTAATCGAGGCAGACACAGAAGAATTTAGAGAGTATGGAAAACAAATTATATTAAATGCAAAATACTTGGCAGAACTTCTTAAAAAAGGAGGACTTAATGTGGTTTGCGGAAAAACAGAATCTCATTTAATAGTTGTTGATTTAAGGAAACGTAATCTTTCCGGAAATGTTGTTGCCGAAGCACTGGAAGAAGCGGGGATTGTTGTAAACAGAAATTCTGTTCCCAATGATTCCACACCACCCTTTTATCCTTCGGGAATCAGGCTTGGAACCCCCGGAACCACAACAAGGGGAATGAAAGAAAAGGAGATGGAATTAATTTCTTCTTGGATTTTAAAAGTGGTTGATCATGTTAAGGATAAAAAGATACCACAGGGAAAAGAAGAAAGATCGGTTTTTATGAAATCTTTCAGAAGTGAAATTAGAAAAGATAAATTTCTCAAAAAAATTGCCCTAGAAGTTAAAAACCTCTGTAAAAACTTCCCCGTGCCTTAAACCTGATATAATTACGCTTAGAATGGCTATAATTTTCGACGGACAGGCATTTGCCGAAAAGAAAATCGGAGAACTGAGTAAGAAGGTTGCCGAGCTTAAAAACATGGGAATCCACCCCAAACTTGCTTCAATTTTGGTGGGGGAGGATCCTGCCAGCAAACTTTATGTTTCCCTAAAGAAGAAAAAGGCAGAGGGTATAGGAGCTGAGATGGATGTTTACTTTCTTAAAGAAAAGGAACTAACAGAAACCATACTTGCCTTAATAGATAGCTTAAATATTGATCCTACAGTTTGCGGGATTATGATTCAGCTTCCGCTTCCTTCATATTTTTCAAAAGAAGAAAAAGAAGAAATTATTAATTCCATTAAGAAGGAAAAGGATGTGGATGGATTAAGAGAGGATAGCAGTTTTTTACATCCCACATCAAAGGCCGTGGTCGATGTAATTAATGAGTCTAAAAAACAAATTGACTATGGGTCTAGTGCCGTTGTTTGTGTGGTTGGTGCAACGGGAATGGTTGGAAGACCTTTAGTTACGGAACTTAAAAAAGAAGGCTACAGAGTTATTGCCTGCACTCACGATACAAAAGATTTAAAAGAAAAAACTCTTAAGGCAGATATTCTGATAAGTACTACCGGAAAACCAAACTTAATAACAAAAGACATGGTTAAAAAAGGAGCGGTTTTAATTGATGTGGGTTCTCCAAAGGGGGATGTTGACCCTGAAGTTTATGAAGTTGCAGGCTTTATCACTCCAGTTCCCGGAGGAATAGGGCCTATTACAATTTCCTGCCTGTTTGAAAACCTTGTAAAAGCATCAAGTGGTTATAACTATCTTATTAGAACTTATTCTAACCAGGATATTAACGAGTTTATTAAATTAGACAAAGATGAAAGTAAAAGTCTCAATAATAGAGACGCTTTCTTAAATCATTTATGATTGTTAACTATTTTCCTTGAAGGAAAACCGTTTGGGGCATACAACCTCTTTCTATATGTCTGTTAACCGCGCTGGTTAAAGCATTAGATCTTCGCATATCCTTCTTTACCAGCCAGTCTGGCCTTTTATCTGCTTTGTCAGCGGGAAAAAGTCCCGGAGCCAAAATGTCTACAAGATCAAGGATTTGTTGTTCCCTTTGTTGAGAATCTCCTTTTCGCTCTCTTGCCATAATTTGTGGATAGTTTAATATCTCCTTGTATTTAAGTCAATTTTTTACTAGAATGTCGGTACGCACATCAGCCTTGCCTTCTGGAGACTTCCGGCTGATGGAGGAGTAAGAAGGCAAACATACAATGACTTATAAAGTTTCAGCAGAAGAATTACTCGAGAAAGGTGCTCATTTCGGGCATCAATCCAAAAGATGGAATCCTAAGATGGAGGAATATTTGTATGGTGTGGAAGGCGGGGTTCATGTTTTCGATTTGATTAAAACCAAGGCACTTTTAGAGGAAGCTTTGGAATTTTTAAAAACTTCAGCCAAGGAAGGAAAAGTTATATTGTTTGTGGGTTGCAAGAAGCAGGCTCAGGAGAAAACTATCGAGGTGGCTCAGGCAACGGGATCTTCGTTTTTTACCGAAAGATGGCTGGGAGGAACCTTAACTAACTTTGATCAAATCAAAAAATCTATCAAAAAGCTTCTTGATATGAAATCAAAAACAGAAAATAACGAATATACATCCTTTACCAAAAAAGAAAGACTATTAATCGACAGGGAGATTGCCAGACTTGAAAGATATTTCGGAGGAATTTCCACACTTGAAAAGGTTCCCGATATTTTAGTGGTTGTGGATACACACAAAGAAGCTTCGGCAATCAGAGAGGCTGTTTCCAAAAACGTTAAAATAGTGGGTATCGTTGATTCAAATGCCGATCCGACCGTAATTAACTATCCCATTCCCATGAATGATGATGCTGTTAAGGCAGTTGAATACGTTCTTGATTTAATGAAAGAAGCAATACTCGAAGGAAAGAAGGGAAATAAGTAAAAGATAATTATTATCAAAATGACAAAAATATCAATTGAATTAATAAAAAAACTAAAGGAAGAAACCGGAGCTCCGATAATAAGAGTAAAGAAAGTATTGGAAGAGCTTGGGGGGAACAAAAAAAAAGCCTTTGAAATTTTACAAAAAGAAGGGTTTGAAAAAGCTGCAAAAAGGGAAGGAAGACAAACTTCTCAGGGGAAAGTGTTTGTATATGCACACCACACGGGAAAGGTTGTTGGCATTGCGGAACTTTTTTGTGAGACCGACTTTGTTGCCAAAAACGAATTATTTGAAACATTAGGCAAAGATATCGCCATGCAGGCGGCAAGCATGGGAGAAAGGGATATTCAAAAACAGGAATTTATTAAAGACCCTTCTAAAAAAATATCCGATTTAATTAAAGCGGTTATTGCAAAAACGGGGGAAAATATTAGACTAGGAAGAGTTGTTAGAGTAGAATTAGGCAAAGACTAATGGACGAGACCTCATTAAGAGTTCAGATGCAGAAAGTTCTTGATCTTGTGTTTTCAGATATTGGAACCTTAAGAACAGGAAGAGCCACTCCTTCTTTGGTTGAGAATATAGTCTGTCCTGCATACGGAGGAACTCAAAGACTTAAAGTTCAGGAACTGGGAACAATTACAGCTCCTGATACTCAGACTTTGGTAATTGACCCCTGGGACAAATCAATTATTGGAGATATTAAAAAAGGGATACTTGAAGCGAATATTGGACTTAACCCTTCTGTTGATGGGGAAATAATCAGAATTGCTCTTCCCCCGATGACAACCGAAGACAGGGAAAAATATACAAAACTTCTTTCAGGAAAGATAGAAAGCGGAAAGGTGATGATTAGACAAGCAAGGGGAGAAGCAATGAAGGATATAAAAAGAGAGTTTGAAGAAAAAGAAATATCGGAAGACATGAAGTTTGACAATGAAAAGAAAGTTCAGGAAATAACGGATGAGTTTGTTGGAAAGATAGACGAAGCGGGAGATAGAAAGAAACAGGAACTTCTTCAGATTTAATCTGATATACTTTCCTATATGTTCAGTTCAATATTAGTTTTTCTTCTTGTATTATCTATTCTTGTTTTGGTACACGAACTTGGACATTTTCTTGTTGCCAAACACTTCGGAGTAATGGTTGAAGAATTCGGTTTTGGTCTTCCTCCAAGATTATTCGGCAAAAAAATAGGAGAAACCCTTTATTCCATTAATGCCCTTCCCTTTGGAGGATTTGTAAGATTGCATGGGGAAAATTCCGAGGAAGAAATAAGCTATCCCAAAAGATCCTTTCTTAAAAAGAAAAAGCGGGTAAGGGTTTTAATTATTGTTGCCGGAGTTGTAATGAATTTTTTACTGGCAATAACTGCTTTTGCCATAACATATTCTTTTAACGGCATACCGAAAAACACAAGTGATGTAAAGATTGTGGATATTTCTACGTCATCTCCGGCTCAAATTGCAGGTCTTGTTGTGGGGGACATTGTCAGAAAAGTGGGTAAAACATCAATATCCACAAATGATGAGTTTATAAATTTAGTGGATCAGGAAAAAGGAAAGAAAATAACCCTGGAAGTTGAAAGAGTTGTCGATTCAGAAAAAACCAGCAAAAAAATTACTCTGACTCCAAGGGAAAATCCTCCGGAAGGAGAAGGGCCCTTGGGTGTAATTATTACCACAACCGAGATATATTACCCTCCAATGCTTCTTAGGCCCTTTTATGGTATTTACTGGGGATTTAAAGATGCTATCTTCTGGGGTAAAAATGTAATACTGGGATTTTGGGGGCTATTTGCCGATCTTTTTAAAGGAGAAGCTCCAAAAGATATTGCAGGACCTGTGGGAATTTTTGCACTGACTTCGGTAGCATCAAAGATCGGTATTTTTGCTGTCATTAATTTCATAGGAATTCTTTCGGTTAACCTGGCAATTTTAAACATCTTTCCTTTCCCTGCACTGGATGGGGGTCGTTTGTTTTTTATACTGTTGGAAGGAGTAATAGGAAAGAAAGTTCTTCCTAAACTTGAAGCAGCTATTCATACAGTTGGGATGATAATTCTTCTTGCTCTATTACTCGCAGTTACAGCACATGATGTAATAGGTTTAATTAGAGCGGGAAGCATTTCAGGATTTCTTCAAGGGGTGGTAAAATGATTCAATGAGATTATCTGAATCATTTGTTAAAACACTAAAAGAAGCCCCTAAAGAGGCAGAGACAGTTAATCATAAGCTTTTAGTTCGAGCTGGCTTCGTTCGTCAATTGATGGCGGGTGTTTACACTTATTTACCGTTTGGTCTTCGGGTTTTAAACAAAATCTCACAAATTGTTAGGGAAGAGATGGATAAATTAGGGGGGCGTGAGATCTTAATGCCTCTTATGCATCCTGCAAGTATTTGGAAACAAACTGGAGGTTGGGATAATATAGAAGTTCTTTTCAAAATTCAAAGTCGAACTAAGAGATTATATGCCTTGGCCCAAAGTCATGAAGAGGTGGTTACTCCTTTGGCTAAGGAATTTATCCGAAGCTATCAAGATTTGCCCCTATCCATTTACCATATTCAGTGGAAATTCAGGGATGAACTAAGAAGCAAATCTGGGATTCTAAGAGGCAGGGAGTTTTTAATGAAAGATCTTTATAGCTGGCACATTAATCAGGAAGATTTTGATGAATTTTATAAGAAAGCGAAACAATCTTATTTGAAGATTTTTAATAGACTTGGATTAACGGCGAAGGTAACGGAGGCTTCGGGAGGGGATTTTTCTTCAAAGATATCATACGAATTTGAAGTTCTTACCGACGCTGGTGAGGCAAATATTTTATATTGTGATAAATGTGATTATTGTGTAAATACGGATGATATTGATAAGTATAATACGGGCGATAAATGCCCGGCTTGTAAAAAAGATGAATTAAAATCCGCAAGGGCTTCTGAGGTTGGAAATGTTTTTGATTTGGGTCAGAAATACACAAGGGCCTTTGGTTTGGAAATATCAAACAAGAAAGGAGAAAGGACCTATCCGATTATGGGATGTTATGGTCTTGGTGTTACAAGGACAATGGGGGTTATTGTTGAAAAGTATCATGACGAAAAGGGAATCATTTGGCCAAAATCTATATCTCCTTTTGACGTTCATTTGGTTGAACTTCCAGGAGGAAATGGTAAAAAGATTTATGAAGATCTTGAAAAAGAAGGAATCGATGTCTTGTGGGATGATAGAGATGTTCCTGCAGGGGAAAAGTTTGCAGACAGTGATCTTATAGGGATTCCTATAAGGCTTGTTGTATCTGCAAAATCGGAAGAAAAAATAGAATGGAAGGAAAGATCTTCAGAAAAAAAAGAACTCCTTTCATTTAGTGAGGTAATTGAACGTTTGAAATAAACATTTAAAAAGTAGTTGTTGAACTTCTTTAATCTTCGTCATAAACTGAGACGTTCGTCACATACTTTAGATATTTAAAAACATGGAAGATTGTATTTTTTGCAAAATAATTAAAAAAGAAGCTCCTGCAAAGATTGAATTTGAAAACGATAATTTAATTGTTTTTCAAAACATTAACCCTCTTGCTCCTGTTCATGTCTTAATTGTTCCCAAAAAACATATAGCTAAATTTTCAGAAATATCTGAGGAGGATAGAGATTTGATGGGCGAAGTATTATTAACTGCAAAGAAAATGGCTGATAAACTGGGAATATCTGAAGCTTTTAGGATTGCCGTTGCCAACGGAGAAAATGCCAGACAAAGTGTTTTTCACTTACATATTCACTTAACGGGTGGATGGAAGAAAAAATACACAAGAGATGAGGATAAAGCGTAATATTTATTAAATATGATCGGAGATACAATAAATCAAAAAATCGGAGAGGCCTTAAAGGCCCATGATGAAATAAGACTTTCAACTTTTAGACTTCTTTCTTCCGCTTTCAATTATGAGTTTATTGCAAAACAGCACAAGCTTTCCGAGGATGAAGAAATTGTAGTTGTAAGGAAAGAAGCCAAAAAAAGAAAGGAAGCAATTGAAGCCTATGAGAAAGCAGGCTATAAAGACAGAGCAGAAAAAGAAGCCAAAGAGCTTTCAATTTTACAGGAATATTTACCTCCCGAAATATCTGATGACGAAATTACAAAATTGGTTGATGAGGCGATAAAGGAAACTAATGCTACGGCAATTTCTGATATGGGAAAAATAATCGGATTTGTTAAAGAAAAGACAAAGGGAGCTGCAGATGGAACAAAAGTAGCTCTTCTGGTTCGTCAGAAACTTTCCCTATGATCAAAGTAAATGTTTCAAAACAATCGAATTTTCCAGTAAAATCTTCTTTAGTTAAAAAAAGATTGAGGGAGTTTTTGATGAAAGAGGGGATAGTTTCTGATTGCGTGGTTTCAGTTGCTATTGTGGGAAAAGAGAAAATGCTTAAAGTGGGAAAGAAACACTTGAAAGACAAAATTCTTCACAATGTTCTTTCTTTTACGGAAAGTGAATTAAAAGGGAGTTTTGTCTATCCTCCCGACGGAAAGATTTATTTGGGCGAAATAATTCTCTGCTACCCCAAAATTGTTGAAGAAGCTAAAGATGAAGGCAGCTTAATTGATGAAAGGGTCTGCGAACTTGTTGAACACGGAGCATTGCATTTATTGGGAAAGCATCATGAATAATTAATATGACATTTTATTTAAAATATAGACCACAGACCTTTGAAGATTTGGACTTGGATTCAGTAAGGGAGGAATTGAAAAAAATAGTTGCTTCCGGAAATATCCCTCATGCTTTTTTATTTGCCGGCCCTAAAGGAACGGGAAAAACTTCGGCTGCAAGAATTATTGCCAAGATAGTAAACTGCGAAAAACAGGGCAAAAAACTAACCGAACCCTGCAATAAATGTGGGGAGTGCAAGTCAATTTCAAACGGAAACAATATTGATGTAATTGAGTTGGATGCGGCAAGTAATCGCGGGATTGATGATATCAGAGCCTTAAGAGATACTATTAAACTTTCACCCGCACACTCAAAAAAGAAAGTCTACATAATCGACGAAGCCCATATGTTAACCTTGGAAGCATCAAATGCACTTCTAAAAACTCTTGAGGAACCACCCGATCACGTTTTATTTATCCTGGCAACAACAAATCCGGAAAAATTGATTGAGACGATTAAATCAAGAACTACGCTCATTGAATTTCATAAGGCAAGTCCTGAAGAAACAATAAGATCATTAACAAGTGTAGTTAAAGGAGAAAAGCTAAAGATTGATAAAGAGATTTTACTTTCAATTTCAAAAATGTCCGACGGATCATTTAGGGATGCCGTAAAGATTTTAGAACAGATAGTTTCCCAGAAGATTAAATTGGAGAAAGCTGCAATAGAAGAATTTCTTTTTAAGAAAAAGGCATTTAATCAAAAAGAGTTTATTAATATCCTTTTAGCTAAAGATTCCAAGAAAGCACTTAGCCAAATTGATGGTTTTGTAAAAAAAGGGGTAGGTGTAGAAAGCGTAATTGATTCTTTAATTTCAGTTTTAAGGGAAAGCTTACTGGCGAAAATTGGACTTGCGGGAGAAGAAATAACTGATGTTTCCAAAGAAGATTTAATTTCTTTAATTGAACTTTTAATTGAAGCCCGTTCTCAAATTGTTTTTTCTCCCATTGAAGAACTATCTTTGGAAATTGCCGTTATCAAGTGGTGTGGTGACGATATTCAAGAAAAAGTAAACGAAATCGATGAAGAAGAGAAGGGTGAGAAAAAAAATATTATTGAAGAAAAAATGGAAGAAAAGAAAATTGAAAAAGTTGCAAAAATTTTAACAACAAGGCTTTCCGAGATAACAGATGATGTTTGGAAAACAATTTTAACTACAGTAAGACCCATTAATACATCAATAGAAGCTCTTTTAAGAGCCGCAAAACCCGTAGGCTACGACGGAACCAATTTGACTTTAGGTGTCTACTATCGGTTTCACAAAGAAAGACTTGAGGAAGTTTCTCACAGAAAAGTTCTTGAGGATGTTTTAGCTTCAATTTTAGGCTCTCCCGTCAGAGTAACCTGTACCTTAACCGAACCTCCGGTAAAAAAAGTTGCCGAGCTTCCTTTGACGGAAACGAAAGATAACGATATAATAAAAATCGCAGAAGAAATATTTGGGAATTAGACTATTTATTTAATTATTAGACTAAAAATATGTTTGACAAATTTAAACAATTAGGAGATCTTGCAAAAATGAGACAGCAGGCTTCCGCCTTGCAGAAAGAGCTTGAGAAAATAACTGAGACTGCCGAAAAAAACGGATGGACGGTTTCTGTTTCCGGGAATCAGAAAATTAGATACATTAAAAAAGACGATGAAGATTTAAAAGAACTTGCGGATTTAATTAATGACGTCATGAAGAAAGTTCAGAAGGAAGCTGCCAAGAAAATGATGGATATGGGCGGAGGACTTTCCGGACTTCTTGGAAATCTAGGTAAAGGATGAAAATACCCCGCGCGATAGGTGCTTTAATTGATTCTTTTTGTAAGCTTCCCGGTATTGGACCAAAAACCGCACAAAGATTAACTTATTATTTATTACATGTTCCTCAGATCGAACTGGATAATTTTTCGGATGCGGTTTCAAAATTAAAAAAAGATACGACTCTTTGTACCAATTGCAGAAATGTCGGCGAGAGCGATCCGTGTTTAATTTGTTCCGATATGTTGCGGGATATCTCTACCGTTTTGGTTGTTGAACAGCCTTTGGATGTTTTGGCATTTGAAAAAACAGGAAAGTATAAAGGCCTGTATCATGTTCTGCACGGGGCAATAAGTCCCTTGGAGAATATAGGACCTGACGAAATATACACATCTGATTTAATAGAAAGAGTAAAGAAGGACAAAAAGATAAAAGAAATAATAATTGCCACAAATCCGACAATGGAAGGGGAGGCAACTGCAATGTATTTAACAAAGGAATTGAAAAAAATAGAAAAAAACAAACTTGTAATTACCAGGCTCGGTATGGGAATTCCAACCGGAGCTGATTTGGAGTATGCTGATGAGGTAACTCTTTTCCAGGCCCTTCAAGGCCGGAGAGATGTTTAAAGGATATGAATACTGCCAACTCCGTAAAACCAGGATTAGCCAATGACACAACACAGTCGGCAAAGAACTTGGCCCAGACGATTGCCAAAAAAATTGCACAGGAACCTTGGGAAATATTAAAACAAGCCGGGAGTCAAATAGCGGGGACGGAACAAGGTCAAAACCAGCAAGAACAGGGACAGCAGCAAGAAAATAACAATTCCTTCAGTCAAAATCAGGAACTTATTTACCAAAGGGATAGAGTAAGGAGTCAAAGACTTATGCAGGCGCTTCAGACAGAACTTGAGGAAATCAAAAAGAAAAAAGAAGAAGAAAAACTAGTCAAACAACAACAGGAACAAGTGGTTCAAGAACAGCAAAAAAATTTAGAACCTGCTTTAGTTGAACCCGGAGTCAAAAAAGGAAGAAGACTGTTTAACTTCGGCAAAAAAACTCAAATGCAACGGCAGCAAACACAAACCGAAAGACCTCTTCCGCCATCAGGATAATTTACATTTTATGTTTCTGCCTCTACAATTAGATCGTGGCTGACATATATTTATTTAATTCACTGTCAAGAAAAAAGGAAAAGTTTATTCCAATAAATAAAGATTTTGTAGGCATGTATACCTGTGGACCTACCGTTTATGATTATGCCTCAATCGGAAACTTCAGAACTTACAGTCTAGCTGATATTTTATTAAGAACATTAAAATATAACGGCTACAAGGTTAAGCATATTATGAATTTAACCGATGTCGGTCATTTGACGGGAGACAATTTGGGAGATAGTGATTTAGGTGAAGACAGGCTGGAAAAGGCCGCTAAGAAAGAAAGAAAAACAGCTTGGGATATTGCAAAATTCTATACAGATAAATTTTTAACCGATTTTGAAAAACTTAATTTAGTTAAACCGGATAAATTTATTAAAGCAACGGAACATATTAAGGAGCAGGTGGATTTGGTAAAAAAACTGGAAGAAAAAGGATTAACTTATGAAACAGCTGATGGGGTATATTTTGACACTGAAAAATTTGAAGAACAAACAGGAAAACGTTACGGAGAACTTTCAACACTTGATCAAATAAAAGAAGGCGTAAGAGTAGAAATAAATCCTGACAAGAAAAATCCCAGAGACTTTGCTCTTTGGAAGGTTTCTCCGAAAGAGGCAAAAAGAGATATGGAATGGGAAAGTCCGTGGGGGATAGGATTTCCCGGCTGGCATATAGAGTGCTCCGCCATGAGTATGAAGTATTTGGGAGAAACTTTCGATATTCATGTCGGTGGAGAAGATTTAAGAAGTACTCATCATCCGAATGAAGTGGCTCAGTCGGAAGGAGCAACGGGAAAGAAATTTGTTAACTACTGGATTCATGGAGCTTTCTTAAAAGTTGACGGTGGAAGAATGGGTAAAAGTATGGGTAATGCCTATAGGATATCTGATTTAGAAAAGAAAGGGTTTAGTGCTTTAGATTTGAGATATTTTTATTTATCTGGAAAATACAACGAACCAATTAATTTTACCTGGGAATCTCTGGAAGCTTCTAAAACTTCACTTAAGAAATTAAAAAGCTTGATTCAATCTTTTAAAACAGAAAAACAAAGGACGACTCTTTCCCAGGACAAAAACATAAAGATAGAGCAGTATCAGAATAAATTTACAAATTCCATAAATGATGATTTGAATACTCCCCAGGCCCTGGCGGTTTTGTGGGAAATGGTTAAAAGCAGTATTCCAGGTTCCGATAAATATGATCTTGCCTTAAGTTTTGATGAAATATTGGGACTTCGATTGAATGAGGAAGTGAAACAAAAAGAAATATCTGAAGAAATAAGAAATCTGATTCAAAAAAGAGATATTTTAAGAAAGGAAGGCAAGTTTATGGAGGCTGATGTAATAAGAAAAGAAATTGAAGATAGAGGATTTAATATAGAAGACAAGAAAATCTTAAAATGATTTTATTATGAAAAAGTTTCTTGATAATTTAGATAAATATTTAAAATACTATTTTATTATAAGTATTGTTTTATTGACCGTTTCTTTCCTTTTTCTTTTTAACAGAGTTTATAAAGTCGAATCTTATTTAGCAGGTTTTTCAAATACTGTTTCCGATGATGGAAAGACCCAGGCATTAATTCAGGAAGTAGATGTTTGCGGAGAAGATTGTAAAAAAGAAATAAATGATATTGTTTCAAAAGCAATTTCAACAGTTTCAGGAATTACAAAAACAATAATTCAAAAGGATGTGCCAGTTGTTCCTGCAGAGAAAAGAACTGCTTATATTTCTTTTACGGGACCTATTACAACTACGAGCATGGACTGGGTGGATGCTGCGGGAACGGATACCTATATCGATTTGGCTTTTGATTACGGAAAAAACACAGAGGTTTCTTGGGAAAGTTTTCTTTCCATTGCCGACGGCAACGGAAGGGTGTTTGCCAGATTATATGACGCAACTCACGGAATCGCGGTTAACGGAAGCGAAATTTCAACAGCAAACGCAGTGCAAACTCCGGTTACATCAGGTGGTTTAAGTTTTTGGGCGGGAAGAAACTTATATAAAGTACAGCTTAAATCTCTTAATTCATTTGTTGCAACATTTGCAAGCGGAAGAATAAAAATAGTTTATTAACTTTTATTTATTTTGAACTATAGAAAATGTGGAACAATTTCGTTTGCAAAAAGAACACAACTACCTAGTTAATTAAGACTTATTTTTTTGAGAGAGAATTTCTTTACAATAATTCCGATATGGTCAATTAGGGGGAAATGGTTTTTTATCTCTTCCTGAAATTTTTCTACCAGGTTTCCGGTGTAGTTAGCATATCCGGCTTTTTCCGAATGAGCGCATAACCTATTCTCCCACTCATGAATTACTTTTAATATTTTCTCTCCTTCATTGTTAAATTCCTCCTGATATTTATCATTGTCCATTCCATAATTTGCATGAAGTCTGGCAAAGTCATCAAATAGTTTCTTGTTTGTATCGACCATCTTTTGAAAATATTCTTTGTATTTTGTCATATTAAAATCTATTTGTTATTTGATTATTATATAGGAACAAAAAGGAAAATTGGTATATAATTCTCGGGTATGAATAATTTATCCAGTGAAGCCACATCCCTTCTCTCATATTACGATGAGCTTTTAAGAAAAACTTCTCTTAAAGAATCGGGTCCAAAGTTTAAAGTAGGGGAAGCACTAAGTTCAGTTGCCTCTTTTTATGAAAGACTTAGGTATGCGGTTGATTACAAAAAAGAACATTTGCTCAGAAGAAATGCGATTGAAAGAATTTTAAAAAGAAATCTTTGGGAAAAAGGAGAAGTGGATATAAATCTTTTGGCCGAGGCTTTATTAAAAGAACTTACCTGGGCAAAATATATTAAAAACAACTTTTATTCATTAACCAAAATTAAAGAATTATCTAATATTATCTCGAAATATTTAGCTCTTTCCCGTAGTTTTGCAGTTATTTCAATGCAAAATAGACAGGCAAAATGGAAAGATTGGCTTATAGGAGTAGCTTCCTGTGAGATAGAAGAAAGTCTTGACCCCCAAGTTACATCCATAGATATTCTTTCCATGGCGGTTGAATCTTGGTTTGAATCAAAATTTGATTGGCAGGATCCATTGGCGGCTGATGAGAAAAACAGCCAGCTGGCTATAGCAATTCACAGAAGCTTAATAAGGGGAGATGAATCTAAAAATGCCTACTATCTTATAAGAAGGTCGTACAAAAACTGGAACGGAGTGACTTCGGAAGAAGCGGAAAAGAAAAAAGAAGAAATATATAAAATCTGTCTTGATATCAGAAAAAATCTTGCCAATCCGATTCAGCCAAGACTTTATAGATTAGTTCAGAAAGAAGTTGCTGCCTTTCAAATTCTTAAACATTTAATTGATGAAAATTCAGAAGGTGCTAAAGAAATTTTCAAGGATTCCAGCGAACTTGCCCTTAAGGTATCCGAAATCTGCGATCAAAAATATAATGAAATTTCAAGCAGGGTTAACCGCGGAATCGTAAGAAGCGTAATTTATATTTTTGTTACTAAAATGGTTTTTGCCATTGCGATTGAGGTTCCCTATGAACTTTACTTTTTGAAACATTTAAGCTATCTGCCGATTGTCAGTTCCATCGCAATTCCTTTAATCTTTGTTTTTCTGGTTACAGCAACAATTAAAAAACCGGGAGAAGATAATACCAAAAGAATAACAGAGCTTATATTGGATTTTATTTACAAACACGAAAAAAGAGAAAGAATTGAATTTTCCTTAACCAGAGTTAAAAGGGGGCTGACTTATAATATCTTTACGGGAACCTATCTGGTTTTATTTATCCTAATTTTTACGTTTATTTCATACACCTTAGCCAAAGTCGGGTATGACATTGTGGGTATCGGAATCTTTTTTATATTTCTATCCTTGATTTTGCTTTTCAGCTACCGCGTAAAGTTTTCAGCCTCGGAACTTAATGTAATTCCTAAAAAAGAAAGTCTGGCTTCCAATTTTGCTACCAACCTGACCCTTCCTTTTTTGGATTTGGGGGTTTGGCTTTCAGATAAATTTACATCCCTTAACTTTTTTATTTTGTTTTTTGATTTTCTGATTGAAGCCCCCTTAAAAAATATTATGGGAATTTTGGATGAGTGGGGAAATTATTTAAGGGAAAGAAGAGAAGAGGCTGTTGAAATTCCTGTGGAAAGGTGAGTCCTTCTAACATATAATCCAATTTAGATATGCGACCAAATATTGACGAAGATGTACTAAAATTGAGCGATCTCTCTGTCAGATTTGGTAATCAGAAAGTTCTTGATAATGTAAGCTTCTCAGTTAAAAGAGATGATACACTTGCAATTATTGGCCCAAACGGTGCGGGTAAGTCTGTACTTTTCAGGGCAATTTTAAATCTTATTCCTTATACCGGGGAAGTTAGATGGGCCGATAATGTAAAAATAGGTTATGTTCCGCAGAGATTGTCTGTGCAAAAAGATCTTCCGCTAACTGTTTTGGAGTTTTTGAAATTAAAAGAAAACAACTTTTTAAAGATAGAGAAAGTACTAAAATCCGTTGGAGTAAGTAATGAGAATATTTTAAAAAACAGATTAGGAGATTTATCAGGAGGAGAAACGCAGCGGATATTAATTGCCAATGCATTATTGGGTAGTCCTCAGGTACTTCTTTTTGACGAACCCACATCCGGAGTCGATATCGTCGGAGAGGAAACTATTTATGGGCTTATTGAAAGGCTTAAAAAGGAGGTTGATCTGACGATTATTTTTATTTCCCATGAATTGGATATTGTCTATAAACATGCTACAAACGTTCTTTGTTTGAATAAAGAAAAAATCTGCTACGGGGTTCCCCATGAAGTAATTGATAAAGTAACACTGGACAAAATGTACGGTGAGGATGTGAAGATTTATAAACACAGCGATCATAATAAACACAATAGACATCATGAATGCTAATCTTATTTTACTTTTAATAACGGGAGCATTGGTCGGGATGATTTCCGGCTATTTGGGATCTTTCATGGTTCTTAAAAGAATGTCTTTGGTGGGAGATGCTCTAAGCCATGTTGCTCTTCCGGGAATGGCAGTTGCCTTAATCCTTAATTTAAATCCCATGCTTGGAGCGTTTATAGCTTTAAGTCTTGCAGTTATCGGTGTTTGGTACTTAAGCGAAAAATCTGAAATATATCCTGAGGCTTTGGTTGGAGTTTTCTTTACGGCAAGTTTAGCAATAGGAATATTAATTACTCCGGAACCGGAACTTTTAGAAGCTCTTTTTGGAAATTTTGAGAAAGTGGGGTTAATCGATGCGGCATTAATTGTATTTGCGTCAATTATAATTTTTACGGTAATTTCGGCAATTTCCAAGAAACTTATTTTAGGGATTGTTTCTGAAGATTTAGCAAAAGTCCAGGGGATTAAGATGAAAACAATTAATCTTATTTATCTTTTCTTGGTAGGATTGGTTGTTGCCTTGGGGGTCAAATTTGTGGGGACTTTACTTATGGGAGCCTTGGTTGTAGTTCCTGCAGTTGCTGCAAAAAATATTTCCGGGAGTATTAAGAGCTATCAAATAACCTCATCGCTTTTAGGTATTACATCAATTGTGATCGGTTTGTTACTATCAAAATCACTTAATTTTTCTTCAGGTCCAATAATAGTTTTGGTAAGTATTTCCATTTTTGTTTTAAGCTATATCTTTAAGAGAAAATAAAACTATATTGAATTCTCCGCAACAAGTAAATCATCAACTACTATCAAACCCAAAGAAACAACATAGGGACAAGAGGAAATCAACGAAAGTGATGTAAGTTCCTAAAATACTTCCATGAACCTTTCTGTCGGGATGCTCATTTCACTGTCCCAACTTTTGATTTTCACTTCAAGTTTAAAATTCCAAAGCCAAACAAAGAAAGAGTAATTTTGGAAAGAGATAAAAGAGGGAGAATTATTTCAACAACAGTACCAGCAATATTAAGTTATAATAATGCTGTTTATGAAAGAAAAAGAGAGAAAGCAAATAGAAGATTTTTGTGAAGGATTTGCATGGACACCTGATAAATATTATTGGAAACACACATTACAAGTAAGAAAATACGGTCTGCTTATCCAAGAACAAGTCGGGGGGGATAGGGATGTAGTTGAGCTATCAACCCTTTTCCACGATGTAGGAAAGGCTAAGCTGTTAGCGGAAGGACACGAGGAGTTAAGCGCCCAAATTGCTGAAGAATTTCTTTCTTCATTAGCCTTTAATAAAAAGAAGATGGAAACGATTGGGGAAGTAATAAAGTACAAAAATAGTGACTTATTGGAAGAAAGAATATTGAGGGCAGCTGACAGTATGAGCCTGCTAGCAGACAATTCAGGTGGTAGAGAATGGTATTTTAATAATGTCTTAAAGGGGGATAGAGAAAAGATTCTTGATGAAATTGAGAAATCTTGGTTAGAAATTGATTTTGATTTTGCAAGAGGATTAATCAAAAAGAATTTTGAACAAATTAGAAAGGAATATACATCATGAGTTCAACCTTAGAAGTCGGGATACTTACTTCACAGTCCCAACTTTTGACTTCTACTTCAAATTAATACTTTCTAAGCCAGACAGGGAAAGAATAATTATAGAGAGAGATTGTTTGGGAAGAATTCTACATTCAAAGCCACCTGAAATAATTTACTCTACATTCTAATCCACTGTTTATTCTTTTCATTCACGATGGTGCCCGGCTTGCCAAATACGGACTTTATTATATGGGTACTTCAAAATAGCTCGTATTAATTTATGAATCGGATGATAATGGGGTGGGGTTCCGTGAAGGTTGCCCAACATGAATCGTTCTTTCGGCATATTTGTTTTTTCTGCCACATAGGCATCTTGATGTCCCCAACTTCGCCCCAAATCGATAAAAATATTACCTCCATTTAAAGCCATGTTCGATTTCATTTCAGGTCCCGCCAATAGTTTATATCCGGCTTTATACAGCAAATCCTTCATCTGGGAGTGGGTCAGGACAGAAAAATGGTAGTGTTCCGGTATCCATTCACGCGAAGGCATACCGATTACCAAATAGCCCTCTTTTTTTAAGTAATTTCTCCAGTGTAAAAGTGCCAGGAAGGGAGCGGTGGAGTGTTCTAACACTTGATTGGCAAAAATAGCATCATATCTAGCATTTAGATGTAAATCATGCATATCTCTTTGTTGTAAATCGACATGGAATTTTCTGACACCGTTTTTTACCTCGGTTAGGTTATTGGTTACACCCGTGGTTTGGAATCCGTGTCGGTTTAACCACACCACCTCTTGTCCTTCCCCACAACCAATTACTAGGACTCTCTTCTTGTATAAAGGAATTAATTTCAGGAATGGGATAGAAGCACTACCATCGCTGAATACATAGGGCTCATTAGATTTAAAGATAGCCGCTTTTCCTTTTAAATCCATATAATCATTGTATTATATTACTTTCCCTTGATAAAATTCACTCATGAGTCAGCTAGAAGTCGGGATAGTCTTTTCACCGTCCCACAATTTGATTTCTACTTCAGAGTAAACATCCCCAAGGCTAATAAAGAAAGACTTATTCTAGAAAGAAATGAATTAGGCCAGATTGTTAAATCTAAAGTTAATGAAGTTTTGCGTTATAATTAGCGGAAATGGATAAATTTATATCTGAGGGCCAAGTAAAGTCTGAAAGATTTCCAAAAACAGACCATATTGAGTTGGGAAGTGATGGTTGGCTTTCACCAAGAGGAGACTATTATAAAGTTCTTCCGAACCAACATGATGAATCATCTGTCTTCCTTCTTCAAAATTCAATCGAAGTACAAAACCTTGTATCGCAGAAATATGACCCAGGATACGAAAGGTATAATTTTAAACAAAAAAAGGATAATAGAGAAAAGTTACAAGAACTAGGTTTTATTTTAATTAGGGGCCCAATCCTTAACACCCGGGATGCTTTAAATTTTACCCCTCAACAACTCGAGGCAATTACAAAATCTGGTATTCGAATTGTAAGCGCCTATGACGCTTCTAAAGAATATTCTTCGTCAGACTTACTTCAAAAAATCGAAAAAATAAACGATATGTTGTTCAAAAGCGAAATTCTGCAAGAAGTAAAAGAAAATTCAGAAAGGGATGGGTTTCTTCCGAGTAAAAGGAAGGGAACAATGAGAAATCTTGCTGATTTTCAAAATGATCCATTGCATACAGAAATAAATACGGAGGAATTGTTTGGTGTATTTATAGTCAGGCAAGAAGGTGGGGAAGATGTTCTACCTCGAGAGTTGTTTGATATTCTATCGTCAGATTATTCAGACGAGATGGAAATTGATATTTATCGGGATACTTTGTATTTTAGGGTGGTAGATTTAGATAAAGGCGAAAAGCTTTGGATATGTTGGGATAAACACCATCACCAAGAGAGTATCCCTATGAAAGGAGATTTAGAGAATAATATATCAATGTTAGTGGTAGATCCTCACAGTGTTTTGGAAGTATTGAATAAATATATTGCTAAAGCAGATGATCCGAGCAAACATACACCAAAAATAGAAACAAAAAACAAAACTGGTTATTTTGCTGGTATTGTTGAGCGACTAATTACATCACGGTAGACAAATGCTAAAATACAACTATGTCACAGCTTTCGTGCGGGATGCTCATTTTACTGTCCCAACTTTTGATATTTACTTCAAAGTAGCAATTCCAAAAGCAAATAAAGAGAGAATAATTTTGGAGAGAGATAAGTTGGGTAGAATAATCCACTCTAAAGTATCATTAGTTGTCTAACGACCGCTTTGTTGTTAAAATCACGAATACAATGTCATCTGAACGTAAAGGAGAATTAGTAGCAACAAGGGCAATAATTATTGTTGATGGAAAAGCTATGTTGGGAAAGCGTGGCAAGGGAATTGCTGTAGGAAGATTTGCATTAATAGGTGGTAAACCCGATGGGGATGTGTTGCCCGTACAAGCGATAGTTAGAGAAGTTGAAGAGGAGACAGGACTTAAGTTTATAAACCCCAAGTTGTTTTTAGAGGAGACAAATGATAATACCGTTCCAGGACAAATATGGCACACATACTATTTTTCAGGAGAAACGGAAGGAAATTTACGATTAAAGTTGGATGAGATACCAGAAGTTATCTATGTTGGCAAGGATAATTTGAAAAATATTGATATTGCATTCAATCATTCCGAGGTGTTGCAAAGGTATTTTAATCAGATAGAACAAGATGATAAACTACATTTATGAGCTCAAATTTAGAAGTTGGGATAGTAGGACTTCCAAATGTAGGAAAGTCTACGCTTTTTAACGCTTTGCTTAAAAAACAGGCTGCGTATGTTGCTAATTTTCCTTTTGCAACAATTGAACCGAATGTGGGTGTCGTTCCCGTTCCCGATGAAAGACTTAAAGTTCTTTCCGATATTGTAAAGACTTCAGAAGCTTTATCCTTTTTTCCTCCAGAAGTTAATGCTACTTGTGAATTTTTGGATATAGCAGGACTTATTAAAGGAGCTTCTAAGGGGGAGGGGCTTGGGAATAAGTTTCTTTCCCATATCAGGGAAGTTGATGCGATATGCCATGTTGTTAGAGCCTTTAGCGACCCTGACATTATCAAGCAGGGAGTAACTAATCCTAAAGATGATTTTGAGGTAGTTAAGATCGAACTTGATTTAGCAGATTTAGATCATCCCGATGCCCCACCTCTTTCTGGAAAACCGATTTTGGTTGTCTTAAATATAGATGAAGCGGATTTATCCCGTGCCAAAGAATTGGAAATTGATTTTGCCAAGGGGAATAATTTAGATACTGATCAGGTAGTTGCGGTTTGCGCAAAGACAGAATCGGAACTTTCAGAACTGACAAAAGAAGAACAGGTGTCATATCTGAATGACTTGGGAATAAAAGAATCTGCACTTGATAGATTAATTAAAAAAGCCTTTGCAACCTTAGGCCTTATCACATTCTTAACAGCGGGGGAAAAAGAAGTAAGGGCATGGACTATTAAGGAAGGAATAAAAGCTCAGGAAGCCAGCGGTGTAATACATACGGATTTTATCAAAAAATTTATTAAAGCAGATGTCTGTGATCTTGATAAGTTTGTTGAGGCTTCGGGTTGGAAAGAAGCAAGAGAAAAAGGTTATGTCAGAAGCGAGGGAAGGGATTATATTGTTAAAGACGGAGACGTGATTGAGTTTAAGATAGGCTCTTAAAATTATCGGCATCAATTACTAATCCTCCTTCAGATATTGAAACCTTAACACTTTCATCAGTTGATGTTATGGAAATTTTATTATCACTAATTGTCGGGGGATTTAATCTTTTTTTTATTGACCCGGCAATGACTTGATTAATATTGTCTGCACAACTACCGTTTACAGGGTATTTTTCCGCACATTCCTTATTTAAAGTGCAGTTTATCGAACAAGGCAAAACTGTTTCAATGTGATATCTTAACATTGTCTTTTGCTTTGCAGTCTATACGCTCTTTACTCATGGGTCAATCTTTGTTAAAATCTTGCTTGTTATGGAAAAATACGAATTAACGATAGTTTTAGATGAAAAGACAACTCCTGCCAAGAAAAAGAAGGTTGTTGAAACCATAGAAAAGATAGTAGGTCTTCTCAAAGGTAAACTTGGGAAAGTTGAAGATTGGGGGGTAAAAGAACAAGGTCTTTATTTGTTCTTCCCATTGGAAACTTCCAGATCTTCGGTTAAAATGATTGCTACGAAAGTTTCTCAGGAAGAAGACATTAATAAATATTTACTTATAAGGAAAGATTAAAATGGCAAGAAGTTTGAATAAAGTTCAATTAATAGGAAATCTAACCCGTGATCCGGAGTTAAGATACACTCCTTCGGGGGCTGCGGTCTGCACAATCGGTCTTGCCACAAACAGGCAGTGGGTAACCGAATCGGGAGAAAAAAAGGAAGATGTAGAATTTCACAGACTTGTTGCCTGGAATAAGTTGGCCGAAATTTGTTCTCAACTTCTTAAAAAGGGAAGAAAGATTTATGTCGAAGGAAGACTTCAAACAAGAAGCTGGCAGGGATCTGATGGAAATCAAAGACAAACTACCGAGATAGTTATTTCGGACATGATTATTCTTGATCCAAAAGGGGCGGGCGTTTCCGTCGGAAATGAATTTGATGTTCCGGAATCTGTTGGAGAAATTCCTGCGATTGAAGTTTCCCAAGAAGAAAAACCCAAAAAAGAAGAAAAGAAGGGCAAGAAAGAAGTTAATAAAGACGAAAAACCCAAAAAAGTTGAAGAGGATGAGGAGATTCCATTTTAATGAAAAAAGGTAAAAAGAGGAGATCTGCTCTTAAATTAAAACCCGTTAGAAGAAATTGCCCCTTTTGTAAAAATAATACCGATCCTGATTACAAAGATGTTGAGACATTGAAAAAATATGTTTCCGAAAGGGCTAAGATATTAGGTAAGTTGCGGACGGGGGTTTGTGCTAAACATCAAAGGAAAATAAGCCGTGAGGTTAAAAGAGCAAGGGCATTAGGTCTTCTTCCATTTACCCTTAAACTGTAATATCCTATTTAAGTGCCGTTTGTAGATAAACATATGGTTAAAATACGATTTTCATCTTTTAGGAAAAGCATCCTTTATTTTTTTATAGTTCTTCTTGTTTTTTCCGGAGGTTATCTTCTCGGAGTAAAGGGCTATAGGGTACAGTTGGAAAATGCAAATAAGATTAACGTAGTCAGAGAGCTTCCTGTTGATAAATCGGATGTTGATTTTTCTCTTTTCTGGAAAGTTTGGGATACGCTTTCCACCCGCTATTTCGATAAATCCAAAATAAATCAAAAAAACATGGTCTACGGTGCCATACAGGGCATGGTATCTGCAGTTGGAGATCCCTATACAGTTTTTCTTCCGCCCAATGACAATAAGGTTGTAAATGAAGACCTTTCCGGAAGCTTTGAAGGAATAGGAATTGAAATAGGCTTTCGGGGAAACCAATTAACCGTAATTTCCCCATTACCGGATTCTCCTGCTCAAAAAGCAGGGATTAAAGCAGGGGATTTTATTGTCGGAATTAAAGATGAGGCAAAAAAGATTGATCGTGGGACTGTAGGAATTACCATCACCGAAGCGGTTAAACTGATAAGAGGATCTGCAGGAACAAAGGTAACTCTTGCTTTAACCAGAGATGGTTTAAGCGAGGTCAAGATTGTTGAGATAGAAAGAGCTAAATTAAATGTTCCAAGCGTAACTTTAAAATTTGTCGGAGAGGGTGAAGATGTGGCACACCTTAGAGTTATTAAGTTTGGAGGATCAACTTTAACAGAATGGGATAAAATGGTCTCCCAAATAGTTGCAAACAAAAAAACCCGTGGCATTGTCCTTGATCTTAGAAATAATCCTGGAGGATATCTTGAGGCTTCGGTTGATATTGCGGGAGAGTTTTTAAAAAGCGGAAGTGTCGGAGTTATTGAAGAAGATTCAAACGGCACAAAAACCGAATTTAAAACCCAAAGAGTGGGAAGACTGACCCAAATTCCGCTAATAGTACTTGTCAATGAAGGATCGGCTTCCGCATCCGAAATTCTGGCAGGAGCTTTAAAAGATAATAATAGAGCTAAAGTTGTAGGTGAAAAGACATTCGGCAAAGGCTCGATTCAGGAACCTTTAGACTTCACTGGAGGAAGCGGGATTCATATAACAATTGCCAGATGGCTGACCCCTTCCGGATTCTGGGTTAATGAAAAGGGGCTTACTCCGGATGTTGAAATTAAGTTTGACGAAACAGGAAAAACAGATAATCAGCTTGAGGAAGCGATAAAACTTCTCTAAAGAGATTATGTTTAAAAAAATATTTCTTGTTTTAGGAATTGTTTCTTTTCTTCTTCTTGCAGTCCTAGGGGGAGCGATATCGGATAGATTATTCGGTTTTAGTCCTTTAGACAAACTCTTTCCCGGGAAAGGAGAAGTAACCCAAGTTAATAAATTTATTACGGAAGAATCTGTTGTAACAGGGGTCGCCGAAAACGTTTCTCCTTCGGTTGTTACGGTATCTGTACAAACCTCTCCTCAAAGAGTTTTGCAGCTTAATCTTTTTGGCGGTTTTACATCAAAAATTCAGGGAGGAACACCTCAGAATATCGGAAGCGGCTTTATAGTTTCTTCTGATGGACTTATTATTACCAATAAACATGTCGTTTCGGATGTTGATGCCCAATATAAAGTAATTACAAGTGACGACAAAGAATATGAAGTAGTTAAAATAAGTAGAGACCCTGTTAACGATATAGCGGTTTTGCAAATTGAGGCAAGTAATCTTAAACCGGTTGAGTTGGGAGATTCAACCAACTTAAAAGTAGGGCAATTCGTAATTGCCATAGGAACGGCTTTGGGAGAATTTAGACACACCGTAACAACGGGAGTTATATCGGGACTTGGTAGGGGGATTACCACATCAAGTCCATATCGGGGGTACGCAGAGAAGCTGGATGATATAATCCAGACTGATGCGGCAATCAACCCGGGAAACTCAGGAGGACCCCTTCTCAACTCAAATGGAGCAGTAATTGGGGTCAATGTCGCGGTTGTTGAGGAAGCCAATAACATAGGATTTGCCCTTCCGATAAACATAGTTAAAGAGGCTCTCAAGGAATTTAACGCAAACGGGGGATTTAGTAAAAAAGCATATCTTGGAGTTGAATATCAAATAATTACTCAGGCTAACGCAATATTAAATAGTGTGCCTCAGGGCGCATATATTGTGGGAGTAATTGCAGATTCTCCAGCAGAGAAAGCGGGTGTTTCTAGAGGAGATATTATTATAAAGGTAGACGGAAAGGAAATAAACGAAAAAAACAGAGGGGTATCGGAGATAATTTCAAAGAAAAAGCCGGGAGAAAGCATAGAAGTGGAAATTTGGAGAGGTGGAGATACCCAAAAACTTCAAATAACCCTTTCCGAATTTAATTAATAATTTTAGAAATAAACAGGTTCAGGTTTGTCATAATTCCTGATATCATCTTTTTGATGATGCCTAAATTTAGCTATTTTAACTCTAAGGGGATATGGAACAGCTATCCAATAGGGCCAACGGACAATATTTTTAAGGGAAAGTAATTTTTTGTTGCCTTTTGCAATATTTATAGCTTCCTTAACTCGAGATTTATCGTATATATCTCCATTGCGAATTATTCCTTCAATAAGCATTTCGATTTCAGATACATCCCTCGGTCTTATTTGTTTTGAAGTTAGGTAGAAAAGTAGCTGACTCCACGTGTCCGGAACTTTAATTGGAGCTAAATTTTTATTTATGACAAAATCAAATGTTTGGAGCTCAAATTTGAAATAATTGGTTGATATGACCGTATTTCCATGCATAAATGTTCTGTTTCCAGTATCAAGATCAATAAAATGTGGATCTATTTCAACAATTTGATTTTTTTCAGAGATTTTTTTTGAAATACCGGCTAAAGTAGCCCAAGGAACAGATTCTTCAGTAGGTATCGCGATATCTGCATCCCAGAGATTTCTTACGCTTTTTCGTGGAACCAATCTTGGATTTGCCTTTATTGAACTTTCGTACTCTTTCCATGTTTTAGCATCGGAGATTGCAATTCTTCGACCCAAAGAACCAAATAAATATATTTCAGGAGGTTTTTGGGGATTTATATTCGAAACGTTTTCAATTAAAGAGGTGAATGAGCTTTCTAATTCAAATAATTTATTCTCGAATGTAGTTTGTTCTCGTATCAATTGAGATTCTGACGCCATATTAAATATTAAATGGTTTTAGTAAGATTTGTAATTTTTTCCAAGTTACCGTCCAATATTCCTTCCAGGTTTCCAAATGATTTCTTTATTCTATGATCCGTAATTCTGTCTTGGGGGAAGTTGTATGTTCTTATTTTTTCTGATCTCATACCACGACCGATTGCTGAACGGTAGCCGGCAATTGTTTTTTCTTTTTCTTCTTCCTGTTTTTCCCAAAGCTTTGCCCTTAAAAGATCCATGGCTATTTTCCTGTTTTGTTCCTGAAACCTTTCGGTTTGAGTAGCAACCATAAGTCCCGTGGGTTTATGAATTAGTCTTACGGCGGTTGATACTTTCTGAACATTCTGACCACCCTTACTAGATGCATGAAAAAACTGCATTTCAATATCTTGGGGATTAATATTAACCTCCTCCTCTTTAATTTCAGGTAACACCGCAACCGATGCAGTTGATGTGTGAATTCTTCCGTGTCTTTCGGTTGTGGGAATTCTCTGAACTCTATGAACTCCTGATTCATTTTTTAACTCTTCCCAAACTCCCTGACCCGAAATTTGAAGCACACTTTCACTTACAGAAGTTACTTTCCAGTTTCTTTTTTGAGAGTAGCGCAGGTACATCCTGCAAAGATCATCCGCCCATATTTTTGCTTCGTCACCACCCGTTGCGCCCCTTGTTTCAAGATAAATAGTATTTACTTCCATGAAGCTATTTCTTCTTTTTAAGATCTTTTCTAAGTTCTGTTAAGGTTTCAGGTCTCTCCCTTTCTTCCTCTATTTGTTTTTGCTTTTTAATTTTCCTTTTGTCGGTTTTAGACACCTTCTTTGATGTTTTTGCGGCCTGTCTGACCTTAAACTTTTCAACCCTACCTGCAGTATCCACAAATTTAAGCTGTCCAGTATAAAAAGGGTGACAATTAGAACATACTTCTATGGTAATTTCGGGAACGGTTGAGCCTACTGTGAATGTATTTCCACAGGCGCAGGTCACTTTGGCTTCGGGATACCATTTGGGATGAATTTGGGTTTTCATAATTTATTAAAAAGTTTCACTTATGAGCTTGTATTATATCTTTTCTTTTTGATTTCGGCAATTAGTACTCCGAAGGCTATGATTATAGCTCCAACTATAAAAAGTGGGGTGATTTTTTCTCCGAGCCAGACAACCGCAAGAGGTGCAACAAAAATTGGGTAGAGATAGCCAAAAACAGCAGCTTCGCCGACTTCAATAGTTTTTTGAGCTTTAATGCTTAGGAAATATGCCAAAGTTCCGGATAAAATTGCCATATAAATTACACCGAGATGGTAAGGCAGGGACGGTGTGGTTAGAATCTGGAATCTGGAAGCAAGAATCTGGGGAAGGGCAAAGGGAATAAGTGTAATAAAACCGACAAAAAAAGATGTGTTTGTCATAGTAAGGGGATTTACGTCTTTTCTGAGTAATTTCTTGGCAAGTACTGCACCAATAGTTGTCATAACCAAATAAAGAACTATCAAGACGTTTCCGGAAAAGCGGGTAAGACTATGCCCGTTTTGTAAAAAAGGCTCAACAACTGTCAAAAAAGTTCCAGCAAGAGCTATAAACATACCCACCTTTTCTTTTAGTGTAATATGCTCGTTCAAAAACTTAACACCCGCAAAGGATATTAAAAGCGGGCTTACCAAGGTTATCAGCATAGTATCCAGAACAGTTGTTTTATCTAGACCAAAGAATAAAAACCCCAGGGAAAAGGTTGAAGTGACAAGGGCGTATATTAATAGTTCAATTCGGGTTTTGGTGTCTTTTGGAAAATGGAATCCGAAGACAGAAAATATAACTACCGCGGCAATGGAAGCAAGAAAAAACCTGTAGGTTAAAAAAATTATGGGTGAAAACCCACCCAAAGTGAATTTAATTACAGGTTCAGCAATGGCCCAGATAATAGTTGTAATCAAAAGAAGAATATATGCTTTTAGTCTATGGGGATTCATGTAATATCCAAAATTCTGCTTACTCCAAAAGAAAAACCGACAGCCGGAATTTGTTTACCTGCAAAAATTCCGATTAAGTTGTCATACCTTCCGCCTCCCCCTATAGATAACCCTCCGGGGGTATTATCCAACTTTAATTCGAATATTGTTGAGGTGTAGTAGTTTAAGCCTCTTGCAAGGTACGGATTAAAGACAAAATCTTTTCCTTCTTTCAATCCCTTTAATTTTAATTCCTCAAATATTTTTTCAAGTTTTTCTGTCTTTTGAACTTTTTCAAGTTTTTCAAGACTTCCTACACTTTTTTCTACTTCTTCCTTTCCAATTTTATCTATTTTGTCTATGGTTATAATTTGTTCTTTGGAAAAACCCAAATTATCAAAAATAGTTCTGTCGTTAATTTGCATAATTGCTTTATTTAATCCAATTTCTCTTGATCCTTTTACGGCAGCAACAATTACCCTTGCGTCTTCTTTAGGGTCATCAGAGCCTACCGTGTCAAAATCAAACTGAGTAAGTTCTCTGGTTCTTCCTTTTTGGGGTTTTTCTCCCCTAAAGCATTGACCTATCTGATATCTTGAAAATGTGGGGGAGACAAGACCAAGATTGTTGGCAATAAAACGGGCTAATGGAACAGTAAGGTCAAAACGTAGTGCGAGTTTTCTACCGCCCCTGTCTTCAAACTGATAAATAAGTTTTTCTTCTTCCCCGTACTTTCCCAGAAGCGTTTCGGCAAATTCTACGGTTGGAGTTTCAAGAGGAACAAAGCCATAATTTTCCAAGACGTTTGCGATTGAATTAATCATTAAACGTCTCTTTTTAGCCTTCTCGGGCATAACATCTCCAAATCCTTTAGGTGTGACGGGTCCCTTTTGCATGTTTAAATATTAAGCTTCTTAGGGCGTAGATTCAACTAGGAAGATTGTTCTTGCAGTAAATACATCTTTTAAGGTTGTTCCTACAATAATTACATTATCCTCTACATTTAGATATTTATTTGGTTGTTTGGTTGCTGATGTAATTGCCGCTTTATCTTCTTCATTTATTATTATCTCTTTTTTGGAAATGGACATTACCTTGCCGTAAACGACTTTTATTTGAGGGAAAGATGAGGGTGCGGTTATGAGTATTCTTTTGGCGTTTAAAACACCATTGCCGTTTTTATAACCCATGGCAACAATATAGTCTCCTATGGCAATATCGGCGAATTTTACTTCTTTGGGTGACGGATTTTGGTTTATTACTTTAATTTCTTCATCCTCGGCCGATACCTGTTCTATGCTCCCCGCATCTGTTTTTAGTTGTATTGTTTTTTCCGCAATATCGGTTACAGTTCCTAAGTATGCTTTGGGACTATTTAAGATATCCTCAACTTTCTTAAGAACTGTTTCCCGCACCCCCGATTCGGAAGATGGGGTTTGGCTTTCCGGTTTTGGTGTCTGCAGCTGAGTTGAATAGATAAGTCTTAACTCCTGAGAAGAATTTTTTTTGTCAGGATTAACACCCGTTACAATTATTTGATTTACTCCGCCTGTTAAATCAATTTCTTTTTCAAATGTTCCGTTTTCCTCTACTTTAATCAGATAATCGATTGTATCTGTTGAAATTACAGCCCATGAATTTTTGGATGTGATTCCTGAAACGGTAAGTGGAAGCGAGGTTATTACATCGTCGTAATTTGGCTTGGCGATGGTAAGCCCTCCGTGGTTGTCAGGGGAAGGACTGGGGGAGCCTTGCTGGGAACCGTCTTTCTTAAATGCAAAATTTATCCTGTAAACACCAAATCCTATGATAAGTCCCAAGACTATTCCTCCTATAATCGCGAACCAGACTTCTTTACGCATCGGACAAATATAAGGTAAATACCAGGCTCTTGTCAAGGAAAGTCTCTCGTGCTAAATTGTTTTGCTATGGACATAACAACTTTAGGTAATCAATCTTTTAGGTTAAAAGGGAAAACGGCGGCAGTTATTGCAGATATTTTGAAGTTTGGGGTGGAGGTTGACAAAAAGGTAAAAATGGAGATTGGCGAACCCGGAGAATATGAGATAGGTGGAATTTCCATTATAGGCTTTAAGTTTGGTGAGAATATAATTTTTGTTTTTGAAATGGACGGATTTAGAATTGCCTATTTGGGTAATTTTAGCGGAGAAATTTCTGATGAAAAAGTTTCTCAATTAGGTTCAATAGATCTTTTAATAATTAATGTGGGTATTAATACTAAAGAATCTGTTAAAATGACCAGTCTAATTGACCCTTACTTTATTTTTCCTTTTAGTGAAGGTCAATCCATTGAGACTTTTCTTTCCGAATCGGGTCTAACGGTTGAAAAGATGGACAAATTTTCTTTAAAGAAGGAAGATATCTTGGAGGATCAAAGTGCAAAAATAATTCTTCTGCCCAACAAATAATTACATAATACTCAAGTATTTTGTAGAGGATAAATATGGCGGATAATAATCAAATAAGAGTGCCGCCCCACTCAGACAATGCGGAGGTTTCTGTTTTAGGGGCACTTCTTTTAGACAAAGATGCTGTTATTGCCGTTGCCGAATTTCTTAAAGCTGAAGATTTCTATGACGACAGACATAGAGAAATATTTGAATGTGCAATTCAGCTTTATGAAGATAGAGTGCCTGTAGATGTTTTGACCGTATCGGAAAAACTTAAAAAAAGAAAATCTTTAAAAATGGTCGGAGGAGCGGGGTACTTAACCGACCTGGTAAATAGGGTTCCGACGGCGGCACACGTTGAACACTACGGAAAGATAGTCAAGGACGCAGCTATTAAAAGGCTTCTTTTATCATCAGCAACAAGACTGGTTGATTTGTCACTTGATGAGGGGTGTGCAGCTGATGAGCTCATGGATAAAGCGGAAAGTGAAATATTTTCTCTTTCCCAAAGACATATTTCAAAATCCTTTACTTTGGTTAAAGATGCTCTCGCCGAAAGTTTTGACAGACTTGATGAATTGCATAAACAGGGGGAGGGTTTAAGAGGAGTTCCTACCGGATTTAAAGATCTTGATGATTGTCTTGCGGGAATGCAAAGATCAAATCTTTTGATTCTTGCAGCCAGACCCGGAGTAGGAAAAACTTCACTTGCTCTTAATATTGCCCAAAACCTTGCAGTTAAGTATAAAAGGTCTGTCGGTTATTTCTCTCTGGAAATGAGCAGGGAAGAACTTGTGGATAGACTTTTAGTTGCTCAGGCAGATATAGATGCCTGGAAATTAAAAACAGGAAAATTGGGAGAAGATGATTTTACTAAGCTTTCTAACGCAATGGGAGAGCTTGCGGAAGCCCCAATGTTTATAGATGATACTCCGGCCCTTTCAATACTTGAAATGAGAACGAAAGCAAGGAGGCTTCAGGTTGAACACGGAATAGATCTTTTGATTGTGGACTATCTTCAGCTTGCAAGATCAAGACAATTGGAAAATAGGGTACAGGAGGTTTCGGAAATATCCCAAGGACTAAAAAATTTGGCAAGAGAGCTTAAAGTTCCAATTCTTTGTATATCCCAACTTAATCGTGCAGTAGAAACAAGAGGAGGACAAAAAAGACCACAGCTTTCAGATCTTCGTGAGTCGGGTTCAATTGAACAGGATGCGGATGTTGTCATGTTTCTCTGGCGGGAAGATGAGGAAAATCTGGAAAATATGGTACTGGATATCGCTAAACACAGAAATGGGCCGTTAAAGTCAATCCAGCTTTTCTTTAAAGGTGACAGAATTAAATTCTACGGAAAGGAAACTAAAAGAACCTAAAATTTATTTGATAAATGATACCTCAAATGAAGCTAAAGTTCTAGCTGGGCAGTTTAAATTATTAAAAAATTATCTTAATACAACTAAATTTATTATTGACCCAATAGTCGTTGATAACATGCAGACAAAGAACTGTGATTAGCTTGTTCGTCCATCCTTGTAACAGTAAGTTTAGGACAATCATGACAACCCTTGAGATATTTTCCGCCATGCTCCTTCTGCATATGTACATTAAGTGCTTCACGGGCAATAATTACTCTAGTCCAAGCCTCCTCAATTAACTTAGGTAACTGCTCAACATCGTCCCAAGAGTATTTTTTTTCAGGCATGGAGCATATTATAGTAGTCGTTAGCTTACTTGTCTATTTTGCACCATCTTATATCACATCTGTCACTTTGTGCACTGTGTATGCGAAAATTCGAACACATTTCAAAGAAAATTCGTAATGCGCTCGCTCCGGCTCGGCCTTCGGCCTCGCCTCCGCTTATTTTCGTGTGCAATTTTGTTCGGGCTACGCCCGAACAGAGACACTGTAAAATTAAGTTTCTCTGACTCTTTGTATTTCACACATTGTACCAGAAAAACCCTCCACAAAACAAACTGTGTACGCGCTCGGTACTTTTTAGACATTCCTCCTTTCGTGATTAGATAGTCCATGGGGGTCTCATAGTTTAAAGACTGATGGACTCTTTCACAATTATAGAATAACAGATAATCAGCTAGT